>Ga0335072_10001710_pt1 | contig 35042 bp, 35 predicted proteins | sample Lox_Sample_21_FD_206725 | JGI IMG/M metagenome (GOLD analysis project Ga0335072, IMG submission 206725) | Soil microbial communities from Loxahatchee National Wildlife Refuge, Florida, United States - Lox_Sample_2.1 | ecosystem: Environmental > Terrestrial > Soil > Wetlands | place: USA... | reverse complement strand
CGCCGTACGCTTATCCCGTGACAGAGCCCAGGCGTGAGTTTGAGCGAGAGCTTGAGGCCATCGAGGCCAACGTCATCCAGCTGTTCGCCATGGTCGAGGAGGACCTCGGCATGGCGCGACAGGCCCTGCTTGGCCAAGACGATGACATCTGCGCCGTCCTGATAGCGCGCGACCGTGAGATCGACGTGCTGTACCAGCAGGTCGAGGAGCTGGTGCAGCGGGAGATCATGCTGCAGGCACCGGTCTCATCGGACCTGCGCTTCCTGCTGTCGGTGCTGCGGATCGCGCCCGAGCTTGAGCGGACGCACGACCTCATCGTCCAGATCGCCGCCAGCGCGGTCAGCATCTCACTCGACGAGCTGTCGCCGAGCGGCCGGGAGATCCTGACGCGCATGGGTGACCTTGTCACCCAGATGTGGAGCAAGGCCTCGGACTGCTGGTACCAGCGGGACCCGGCGGTGGCCGACGATCTCGCGCACCAGGACAGGGAGCTGGACGAGCTGCACGCCCGGCTGTTCGGCGAGCTGGCGGCAGGCGGCATGTCCGCCCGCGCCACCATGGAGCTGACGCTGATGGCGCGCTTCTATGAGCGCCTGGGCGCGCACGCGGTCAACGTAGCCCGCCGCGTCATCTACCTGGCCGGCCCGACCAGGGACTAGCCCTGCATCACGGCGTGTCGCTGGCCATACGCGGTCCGTCAAGGGATTACCGTCGTCCGGTGACCACCACCGCTCAGCACCAGCCGGAACTGTCCGGACAGACCGTTGTCGTGATCGGCGGCAGCGGTGGCATCGGCCTGGAGACCGCCAGGCGGGCCCGGGCTGAGGGGGCCGACGTCATCTTGACCGGCCGCAATCCCGACCGGCTCAGGCAGGCGGCCGACGAGGTCGGCGCGCGGGACACAGCCGCCTTCGATGCTAAGGACACCGCCGCCCTGGGACGGTTCTTCCAGGGCCTGCCCGGTCCGATCGACCACGTGATGATCACGGCCAGCGGCCCAAGCTATGGCCCCTTGCTCCAGATGGACTCGGCCCAGGCGTCCGAGGCGCTCAGCGACCATCTCGTGCTCGCGCTGGAGATCACGCGCTGTGCCGTCGCCGTGATGCGGGCGGGTGGCACGCTGGTGTTCATGGGATTCGCGGGCGCCGGGCGGGTCAGTCCAGGCCCGGGGATCGCCGCGGCCGCGGCCGCGGCACTGCCGCCATTCACCGCGGCCCTGGCCCTTGAGATCGCGCCGGTCCGCATCAACCTCATCGGCGCGGGCTTCGTCGACACCGGCCTGTCAGCCAGGCTCCTCGGCGACAAGATCGAGGAGCGCCGCAAGGAGCTGCGGGAGACGCTCCCGATCCGCCGTGTCGTCGGCCCGGCCGACGTCGCCGCGCTCGCCGTCCACATCATGGTCAACACCGCGCTCACCGGCTCGACCTACGACATCGACGGCGGTCAGCAACTCGTCTCCTGACGGGAGGCCCCGAGTTTTCCACAGTAGGTGAAGTTTTCCACGGCTAGCTGTGGAAAACTTGCCGGTACCGCACAGGGATTCGAGCTGGACCCCGGAAGGGCATGAGAAAGGGGCCGGTCTCTCGGTGAGAGACCGGCCCCTTCCCGTTATGAATGGGGGATCCGCTAGCCCATTCGGCCAGTGACGTAGGCCTGGGTGCGCTCGTCCTTGGGGTTGTCAAAGATGTTGGCGGTGCGGTCGTACTCAACCAGCACCCCGGTGCGGGTGTCGCTCTGTCCCGGCTTCTCGTTGCGGAGCACGGAGAAGAAGGCGGTCCGGTCGCTGACCCGAGTCGCCTGCTGCATGTTGTGCGTGACGATGACGATCGTGAACTTGGACTTGATCTCCTGCATCAGGTCCTCGATCCGGCCGGTGGCGATCGGGTCGAGAGCGGAGCAGGGCTCGTCCATGAGCACGACGTCCGGCTCAACGGCCAGCGTGCGGGCGATGCACAGCCGCTGGGCCTGGCCACCGGACAGGCCGAGACCGGACTTGCCGAGCCGGTCCTTGACCTCGTCCCACAGCGCGGCCTGGCGCAGCGCGGTCTCGACGATCTCATCGAGCCGGGACTTGCCGCGGATGCCGTTGATGCGGGGGCCGTAGGCGATGTTGTCGTAGATGGACTTGGGGAAGGGGTTCGCCTTCTGGAAGACCATGCCGATGCGCCGCCGGACGGCCGTGGGAGAGGCCTGCACGTCATAGAGGCCGGCCCCGCGGTAGCGGATCTTGCCGTCCACCCGCGCGCCAGGGATCAGGTCGTTCATCCGGTTCAGCGAGCGCAGCACGGTGGTCTTGCCGCACCCCGAAGGGCCGATGAAGGCGGTGATCTCGTTCTCGTGGATGGTCATTGAGACGTCAGTGACGGCACGGAAGGCGCCGTAGTAGACGCTGACCTTGTCGAGGTCGAAGACGGTGGGTCCAGCCTGCGACCCCGGCCGCCTCCCGGTGGCAGTCTCGGGGACCGTCACCTTGGCAGTGATCTCGTTCTCACGCTGTTCCATGACGTCCTACCGGGAGTATCGGGTGAAGCGAGCGGTGATGATCCGGGCAACGATCATCAAAACAAAGGCTATGACAATCAGCGTCAGGGCCGCACCCCATGCCCGGGCCTCGGCGCCGACGTAGGGTGACGTGGCGTTGGCGAAGATCTGGGCCGACAGCGCCGTGTTGGCCCCGCTGAACAGGTTCGTGTTCGTCGTCTCGACCGTCAGGATGGTGAACAGCAACGGTGCGGTCTCGCCCGCGGCGCGGGCCACCGCGAGCAGGCAGCCGCTGACGATCCCGCCGACCGCGGCCGGGAGGACGACGGTGAGCGTCACGCGCGACTTGGTGGCGCCGAGGGCGTAGCTGCCCTGGCGGAGGTTGTCCGGCACCAGGCGGAGCATCTCGTAGGTCGAGCGGATGACGATCGGCAGCATGAGGCAGGCCAGCGCGAATGAGCCGGCCAGTCCCGAGTAGCCGAAGTGCAGCACCCAGATCGTGTAGATGAACAGGCCCATGACGACCGAGGGCACGCCGGTCATGACGTCCGACATGAACGAGATGACCTTGGACAGCACGCTCCGGCCGCCGTACTCGTTGATGTACACCGCGCCGAGCACGCCCAGCGGGATGGCCATCAGCGCGGCGAAGCCGGTGATCTCCAGCGTCCCGACCACCGCGGGGCCCATGCCGCTGCCGTTGAAGCCAAGCGGCATGACGTTCGGCGGGATCGAGCCGGTCAGGAACTGCCAGCTGATGGCCTGGGCGCCCTTCTGGATCACCAGGTAAAGCACCAGGACGAGCGGCACCAGGACGATGAGGAAGGCCAGCACCATCAGCGCCGTCATGAGCTGGTTCTTGCCCCGCCGCCAGCCGGCCGGCTCGCGCAGGTCAGGTACGCCGGGTTGCCGCCCGTGGCGGGCGGTAGCGCTTGCCATCAGGCCCCCCTCATCTTGCGCGCGGAGCGCTCCACGATCGCGCGGGCGAACAGGTTCACGACGAGCGTGATCACGAACAGCAGCAGGCCGATGCCGATGAGGGCCGAGCGGAACTCGCCCGAGGCCTCACCGAACTCCAGCGCGATGACCGCGGGCATGGAGAAGCCCGAGTAGAACAGGTGCGACGTGACCTCGGGCGAGTCGCCGATGACCAGCGCCGCCGCGATCGTCTCGCCCATCGCCCGGCCCAGGCCGATCAGGATCGCGCCGACCACGCCGCCCTGGCTGTGCGGCCATACGGCGCCGCGGATCATCTCCCAGCGGGTGGCGCCGAGCGCGTAGGCGCCCTCCTTGTCGATCGCGGGGACGGTCGCGATGACCTCGCGTGACAGTGAGGTGATGATCGGGGTGATCATGATCGCCAGGATGATGCCCGCGGTGAAGAACGACGCGCCACTGATGTTGGCCCCGCTGAACAGGGAGTCAAGCACGGGGATGCCGTTCAGGCCGGAGGCGATGTCCGCGTAAATCTTCTGCAGCCATGGGACAAGGATCAGGATGCCCCACAAGCCCCAGACCACCGACGGGACAACGGCCAGCAGGTCGATGACGTAGACGATGGGGCGCGCCCACTGGCGGGGCAGGACCTCGGTCAGCAGCAGCGAGACGCCGAGGCTGATCGGGACCGAGATGATGAGCGCGATCACTGAGGAGATGACCGTGCCGTAGACAAAGGCCATCGGGCCGAACTTGTTCGCTGACACGGTCCAGGTGGAGGAGAAGAACCCCTTCAGCCCGATCGTGCTGAACCAGTTGGCTGACTGCTGCGCCGTCGTAATGGCGATCAGCACCAGGATCACCAGCACCAGCAGGCCGGCGATGAGCGCGAGGAGCGCGAACCCGCGGTCGCCAAGCGGCCGGCGGTGCGCCAACGGGTGGGCGGGCCCGGCCGCGTGGGCCGGACCCGCCTTAACCACGGTGCTCATTCGCTCAGGAGGTCAGCTGGCTGAGCTGGGCGACGGCCGCGGAGTCGATGCTCGTCGGCAGCGGCGCGAGGTTGAGCGGGGTGAGCAGGGCCTGGCCCTGCGAGCTCAGCAGGTAGCCGATGTACGCCTTGATCAGCGCAACGTCGTTAGCGCTTGGCTGGTTCTTGTACACGATGTCCCACGACTGGTAGGTGACCGGGTACGAGGTGGCGCCCGGCTCGTCGGCGGTGACGAAGGTCAGGTCGGACTTCGGCGTGACGTGCGAGGCCGCCGCGGTCGCGGCAGCGCTCGACGGCGCGACGAAGTCGCCGGCCGAGTTCTTGACCGACGCGGCCGACAGGCCCGACGCGGTCGCGGTGGAGAAGTCAACGTAGCCGATCGCGCCCGGGGTGGACTTGACGATCTGGGCCACGCCGGAGCCGCCGTCGCCAGCGCGGGCCGTGGACGGCCAGCTGATCGTCGAGGCGGTGCCGAGCTTCCAGGTGCTGGGCGCGGCGTCCACGAGGTACTGCGAGAAGTTCTGCGTGGTGCCCGAGGAGTCGGAGCGGACGGCCAGCGTGATCTTGGTGCTGGGCAGGGTGACGCCCGGGTTGAGCGCCGCGATGGCCGAGTTGTTCCAGGTGGTGATCTGGCCCTGGAAGATGCCCGAGAGGGTGGCGGCGTCCAGCTTCAGGCCGGTGATGCCCTGCAGGTTGTAGGCAATCGCGATCGGGCCGATCTGGACCGGGAAGTACAGGATCGCCTTGCCCTTGAGGCTCGCCATCTCCTTGGCCGGAACCGGGGAGTCCGAGCCGGCGATCAGGACGGTGTTGCCGTACAGGTCCTGGCGGCCGGTGCCGGAGCCGACACCGTCGTAGTTGACGGTGGCGTTCGGGTCAACCGACTTGAACGCCGAGATCGCGGCCTGCTGGAAGTTCGTCTGGAACGTCGAGCCAGCGGCGTTGATCGTGCCGCTCGCGGTGCTCGTGGAGGCGGAGCTGCTGGCGGAGGACGAGCCGCTGGACGATGGCGCGGACGAGGACGAGTTTGAGGAGCACGCCGCGAGCAGGGCGACCGCGACAACGGCGCCTCCCGCGGTGATGGCCTGCTTTCTGCCTCGAAGTTGCATATCGAATTTCTCCTCTTAGTTATTGGTTACACCCGCTACGGGGGCTATCCCCCACGGCGAGCGGCCCGGACGTATCGCGGCAAGGGTCGCCAGCCGCCCTCTACAGTTTGCCGGCCCTCGCATCGCCGATGAGTGAACAGAGGGGGGATATAGAGTGGATTTAAGGTTAACTTATGGTGAATTAGCGGTTTGGTTGGCGAAGCGGCAGCACGTTGCCGCCGCGACGGTGCGGCTTAGCCATTGTGACAAGCGTCTCACTGCGGGGAGAGTGATTTGCGTCCTGGTAAACCACCAGGTAGAGCGCGTAGCTCACACTTGGCCCCTCACTAGCCGCACGTTCTACTACGAGCATAAGGCCACTTCTGGTGCATGTGGGCTCTGGGGATTCCCGGGTGTGCCGGATCGCCCGATTCTTCGGGGCAATTTAGCATCGCCAGAGGGGTCCGCTCGCCTCCGTTTACCGGGGCGGCACCAATCTAGCCAGGTCCAATTTCCCGCTAGTTCACCTTAGGTTCACGCAGCAACGCTATCAATAAAGAAGGACACGCGGGATTGCCTCCCGCTCGGTGGGATGAAGCGTGAGGGCAAGGTGTGACCACATGACTGCTGGCTCCGGTGGGAGCAGTGGCCACGTGCCTACGCAGCGAAGTGGTCCGGTGGACCGGCTCAGAGCCACCCCAACCCAGCTCACCATCGCGGACGTCGGAGCCGCGGTCAGCGTTCTCGCCGATCGTATCGCGGCCGCCCTGGTTCACCGGGAGCCAGGGTGGCGGCTACCGCGGCGCAGCGCGCTCGCGCGCCGCTACAACGTCAGCGTGCCGGAAGTCGACGCCGCCATCACCGAGCTGATGCGGCGATCCCTGATCCGCAGGCTCCCCGACGGGCAGCTGTACCGGGCCAGTCAGGCCGAGTACCTCATACCGGTGGAGGGAATCGGCGGCCTGCGCACCCGCCTTGACCCGATGGGCGGCGAGATCACCTGCCAGGCGCGGCACGTGTCGCAGCGCGAGGCACCGCAGGACGTCGCCTGGGCACTCGGGGCTAGCGCCCAGGCGGCCGTCAAGGTCGTCAGGTGCGTATGGGCGTCGGCCGGGACGCCGGTGGCGATCTCGGTCGCCTACCTGCCTGAAGCCATCCTTGAGACGCTGTCGCTCGCCGATGCCGGGTCCTTCGAGGAGACGCTGCAGACCCTGCCGGACGGCGCGGTCACGGTCGGGAGTGCCTACGCGGCCGCGGTGGACCTGGAGCTGTCGCCGCCGCAGCCGTCGGTGGCCCGCAGCCTGCGGCTGGTACCGGGCCAGTCGGCCATCTCCGTAACGATCAGGTTCGATGACGAGCAGTCCAGGTCGCCAGTGGGGCTGTCGGTGGTCGTACTCAAGCCCGAGCACTTCCGGGTGGTCATCGAGGCGCACTAGGGCCGGGTCCCTCGGGCTGGCCTGCTCGGGGTGGGGCGCGCCGCGGGGGTATTGCGCTGATGCGGAGCTACCGCTCGGCGGGGCTGGCAGAATAAACGGCAATGGACACGTCATCTCCTGCGCGGTCCCGGCTCCCCATGCGGGCCAGGCTAGCGACTACCGTCGGTGGTGCCGCGGCTACCGTTTCCCGGCTGGCCGGCCGGGACGGCTCCGTCATCGGCGGCGTCATCGGACTTCGGCTAGAGCCGGACCTGCTCTCCCTGCTCTCCGTGGGACGGCAGGTGATCCTCGTCACCGGAACCAACGGCAAGACGACGACCACACGGCTGATCAGTGCCGCGCTGGCGGCTACCGGCCAGCAGATCGCGAGCAACGTCTTCGGCGCCAACATGGAGGCCGGGCTGACGTACGCGCTCAGCCGGGCGCCGGACGCGCCGCTCGCGGTCCTTGAGACCGACGAGAAATACATCCCCGCGATGATCAAGGCCACCAGGCCGAAGGTTGTCGTCTTGCTGAACCTGAGCCGGGACCAGATGGACCGGGCCGCCGAGATCTGGATGCTCGCCCGGCGCTGGCGCGAGGCGCTCGCCGCCGCGCCGGGGACGCTGGTGGTGGCCAATGCCGACGACCCGCTGGTCGCCTGGGCGGCGAGCTCAGCGGGCGCGGTGACCTGGGTGGCGGCCGGGCAGCGATGGCGGGAGGACTCGTGGTGCTGCCCGCACTGCGGTGCCCACCTGGCGCGCCACGGTGACGACTGGAGCTGCCGTGAGTGCGCTAACCGGCGCCCGCCAGTGCGCTGGACGCTGCAGGATGACCAGGTCATCGACCCGGCGGGCCGGGCGCTGCCGCTGCGCCTCACGCTGCCCGGCCGGGCCAACGCGTCCAACGCGGTGGTCGCCCTGGCGGTGGCCGAGGCGTTCGGGATTGACGCCCCAAGCGCGCTGGCCGAGATGCGCACCGTCGCCTCGGTAGCCGGCCGGTACACGCAGGTGCAGCGGCATGGCACGGAAGTGCGGCTGCTGCTGGCCAAGAACCCGGCGGGCTGGCTGGAGGCGCTGGACGTGATGGCGCCCGCGCCCGTCCCCGTCCTGCTCGCGGTGAACGCGCAGGGTCCCGACGGGCGGGACACCTCGTGGCTTTGGGATGTGGACTTCCGTCGACTGCATGGCCGCACGGTGCTGGTGGGCGGTGAGCGCCGGATGGACCTCGCCGTCAGGCTGGAGGCCGACGACGTCGCGTTCCGGCTGGTTGACGACATCGACCAGGCAATCGATCTGGCCCGCTCGCCGCGCCTCGAGGTGCTGGCTAACTACACCGCGTTCCAGCAGTACCGCGCCGTCGTCGGGCGAGCCGAATAAGAGGGGCAGAACGGACATGGCCAACTCTCCCACCCACGGCTGGCGGCCGCTGCGGCTCGTCTGGGTCTACCCCGACCTGCTGAGCACGTACGGCGACCGGGGCAACGTGCTGGTGCTCGAGCGTCGCGCCCGGCTGCGCGGCATGCCGGTGGACGTGATCGAGGTCAACTCCGACCAGCATGTCCCCGCGGACGGCGACATCTACCTCATGGGCGGGGGCGAGGACCTGCCGCAGGTCCTGGCGGCCCAGCGACTGGCGACCGACGGCGGCCTGCCCGAGGCGGTCCGCCGCGGCGCGGTCCTGTTCGCGGTGTGCGCCGGGTACCAGGTCATCGGCACCGAGTTCGGCGGGGCGGAAGGCCAGCCGATGCCCGGCCTTGGCCTGCTCGACGTCAGCAGCGTCCGGGGCGAGCGCCGGGGGGTAGGCGAGATCCTCGCCGATGTCGACCCCGAGCTTGGCGTGCCCCGGCTGACCGGGTTCGAGAACCACCAGGGCGTCACCAAGGTCGGGCCGGAAGCCAAGCCGCTGTCCCGGGTCGTGGCCGGCGTGGGCAACGGCGACGGGACCGAGGGCGCCTACGCGGGCCGGGTGCTTGGCACCTACCTGCACGGGCCGGCCCTGGTCCGCAACCCTGGCCTGGCCGACCTGCTGCTCACCTGGGCAGTTGGCCAGCAACTGCCGCCGGTCCCCGCGCAGGCGGAGGAGCTCGCGCTGCGGCTGCGTGAGGAGCGACTCGCCGCGGTGGGCACGCCTCAGTAGACGAGGGCCTTGGCGTCGTCGGCCATGATCTCGGCCACGAAGGTGGCCGAGCCGGCGACGCGGATCCCGTCGATCACGTCGGGGGCGGAGATGTCCCGTCGGGCCGCGCACTGACTGCACACCGTCACCGTGCCAGCGGCCAGGACCCCGGCGAGCAGGTCGGCCAGCGGTGCCGCGTGCGGCAGCGAGAACTCCTCGGCCCGGCCCGGAAGGGAGAACCAGGCGGCCTCGCCGGTCAGCCAGAGGGACACGCCGAGGCCGCTGGCTACGGCGGTCGCGGCCACGGTGAACGCCTGGTTGCAGCGCTCGGGGTCATCCTTGCCCGCGGTCACCTTGACAACGAGCGTACGTGCTACCACGCAGCCACTCTATTGCCCGTCGGGGCGAGCTGAGCACAATGATCGCTTTCTAATCATTTAGTCCGGTTCGCGGCGTGGTCACCCTCGCCGGATGCGGCGAGGTCCACTAGGCTCGCCGTTGTGCATGGCATGCTGAGCGCGGTGATCATGATCGCCGCCTACGCCGTGGTCGCCGTCGGGGCGGCCTACACGGCGGTCAAGGTCATCAGGGGAGGGCCGCATGGCGGATGAGCAGATGGTGGACGAACTACCGCAGGAGCACCCGGCCCTGGCTCCGCTGAGCTTCCTGCTCGGCCGCTGGGAGGGCGTGGGGAAGGGCGACTACCCGACGATCGAGGCGTTCGACTTCATCCAGGAGCTCACCTTCACGCACAACGGCAAGCCGTTCCTGATCTACAACAGCCGGTCCTGGCTGCTTGAGCAGGACGACAACGGGCAGCGGGTCAAGGGCCGTCCGCTCGGGCTGGAGACGGGCTTCTGGCGGCCACAGCCGGACGGCGCGGTCGAGGTGCTGCTCACTCACCCCACCGGCATCACCGAGATCTACCTGGGTGAGGTGTCGGGTACCAAGGTAGAGATGGCCACCGACGCCGTGGTCCGGACCGGGAGCGCTAAGCCCTACGTCGCGGGGAAGCGCCTGTACGGCCTCGTCGACAGCCAGCGTGAGGGCGAGAAGGACCTGGCCTACGCCTTCGACATGGCCGCGATGGGCCTGCCACTGCAGTCCCACCTGTGGGCCCGGCTGGAATGGGCCTGGACGGAGTAACCCCGGCCACCCCGCTGGCGGGAGATGTAAAAACCCCCGGGCGACTCCGCTGCCGTGCAGCGGGACCAGGTGGACAAGCCTGGCCAGCCCGGGGGTCCGGTGTGCATGCCTTGGATTAGCCTGCCGCCACACCAGCAGCGGCGGGGGCGGCTAGCTGACAGCCACCTCGCATGTCCGAGAACTATGCATAAATCGGACCACCTCCCTTCTGCGTACCTCAGACGTTAGTCCGGCTCGCTGGAGAAGCGCAAGGTGTTTTTTGCCGCCTAGACTCTCGGGTATGGACTGGGACGCGCAGCTCAGGGCGCGGGGCTACCGGGTCACCCCGCAGCGGCAGCTCGTGCTTGAGGCGATCGGCCGGCTTGACCACGCGACGCCAGAGAAGATCGCCGAGGCCGTGCAGCAGACCGCGCGCGGCGTCAACATGTCCACGGTCTACCGGACGCTTGAGCTCCTCGACAACATCGGGCTGGTCACCCACCACCACCTCAGCGACGGTGCTCCCACCTACCACCTGGCCAGTGAGGGAGATCACGTGCACCTGGTCTGCCAGAGCTGCGGCAAGCTGAGCGAGGTCCGGCCAGAGGCAATAAAGCCGCTCATCACGGCGCTAGACCAGGAGCAGGGTTTCGAGACCGACGTGGCTCACCTGACCGTCTTCGGCCGGTGCGCCGACTGCCGGGCCACAGCGTAGGCGCGCCTTGGTTTGCAGGCGAGCGGGAAGAAGAGCACATGCTTTACATTGACGGTGCGGTGGAAGCGTCCTGGCCGGACGAGGGCGTGGCGGGCCACTACGGCGATCCGCTGCGCGAGCAGCGCCTGCTGGCGGCCGAGGGCGCCCTAGTCGACCGGTCCAACCGCGGCGTCGTCACGGTCACGGGACCAGACCGGCTCAGCTGGCTGCACAGCCTGACCAGCCAGCACCTGGAGCGGCTGAAGCAGGGACAGACCGCGCAGGCACTCATCCTGAACCCGCAGGGACACCTCGAGCATCACCTGACGCTGGCCGACGATGGTACGCGGACCTGGATCCACGTCGAGCCGGGCACCGGGCCGGCGCTGGCCGCTTACCTGGACTCGATGCGGTTCATGCTGCGGGTGGAGGTCGAAGACGTCACGCAACGCTACGCCGTCTTGTCCTTCGCCGGGGGACTGCCCGCGGGCACGGTGGACCGCGCCTTGGCTGACCTGGGCGGCGTGACGATGATGACGGGACCGTTCTGCGACGACGTGATCATCGAGGCCGGCGGCCTCGTGGGCGCACCGGGGAAGCTCGGGCTGGCGGTGGCGGGCATGTGGCCGCTTGAGGCGGCCAGGATCGCGGCGCACGTCGCCCGCCCTGGGGTGGACACCGACCACAAGACGCTGCCGCACGAGGTGGGGCTGATCGAGCCGGCCGTGCACTTGAACAAGGGCTGCTACCGGGGCCAGGAAACGGTGGCCAGGGTGCATAACCTGGGTCACCCCCCGCGCCGGCTGGTGTTCCTGCACCTGGACGGCAGCGTCGACAGGCTGCCAGCACACGGGTCCCCGATCACCACGGACGGTGGGGACGAGGTGGGATTTGTCGGCTCGGCGGCCCTGCACTACGAGCTTGGGCCGATCGGCCTGGGGCTGGTCAAGCGAGCCGTTCCCGTGCAGGCTACGCTGCTGGCCGACGGCGTCGCTGCCGGGCAAGAGGTGATCGTCTCGCCGGAAGCGGGTGCGAACGTAAAGGTTACGCTGCGCCGTAATGCCGTGCCGCAGCCACCCGCGGCGGCACGCAAGCTGATCTGAGACCCGCTACCCAAGGGGGACAAGTGTTGCGCCGCGCCTTGCTCGCTGCTTCTTCAAGTGACCAGATCCGTGGCCTGCTGACCGGCACGTCGGCAGCCAGGGCCATGGTGGCCAGGTACGTCGCTGGCGAGACCCTCGCCGACGCGGTGCGCGTCGCCCGCGAGCTGCGCGAGGCGGGGCTGCTCGTGACCATCGACTACCTGGGCGAGGACACGACCGACGCGGAGCGGGCCGCCAGCGTGGCAGGCGAGTACATCGCCCTGCTCGAGAAGCTCGGCGCGGACGGGCTCACCGCCGACGGCGCGGTCGAAGTGTCGGTGAAGCCCACCGCGGTCGGGCTGCTGCTCGGCGACCCGGCGGCGGGCGAGCGGACCGCCCTCGAGCACATCGAGCGGATCGCCGGCAAGGCGGCATCCCTCGGCACGACGGTAACGGTGGACGCCGAGGACCACCGGACGACCGATGTCACGCACCGCATCGGCGACCAGCTGCGCCAGCAGTACCCAGGGGTCGGGAATGTGCTGCAGGCGGCGCTGCGCCGGACGGAGACGGACACCCGCGCGCTCGCGGCGCCCGGCACCCGGATCAGGCTGTGCAAGGGCGCCTACAACGAGCCGGCCTCCGAGGCCCACGCCGACCGCCACGACATCGACAAGTCCTACGCCCGGTGCCTGCGCATCCTCATGGACGGCCCCGGCTACCCGATGATCGCGACCCACGACCCGCGGCTGGTCGCGATCACCACCGCCCTTGGCCTTTCCCGTCCGGCCGGGTCATTCGAGTTCCAGATGCTGTACGGGATACGCGCGGATGAGCAGGCGCGGCTGGCCGCGTCAGGGGCGCGGGTACGCGTCTACGTCCCCTATGGCGCGGACTGGTACGGGTACCTGGTCCGGCGGCTGGCCGAGCGGCCGGCGTCGCTCGGGCTGCTGGCGCGCTCGCTGCTGCCGCGCGTCCCGCTGCGCGGATCTCGCTAGGGAGTTGCCCGTCGCCACGGTACGGTCTAGGGCATGATCGTCATACTTGGCGCGGGGAAGATGGGCGAGGCCCTGCTGTCGGGCCTGCTGCGAGCCGGGCAGGAACCGTCGTCGGTGGTGGCCATCGAGCGCCACGAAGGGCGGGGCAGCCAGATCGCCAAGGCGCACGGGGTCAGCGTAGTGGCCGACCCCGAGATCGCCGGGCGGGCCACCACCCTCGTCGTCGCGGTAAAGCCGCAGGACATGGCGGACGCGCTGGCCCAGATATCGCCACACGTGGGCCCGGATCAGCTGGTCATCTCCATCGCCGCCGGCATCACGACATCGTTCATCGAGCAGCGGCTGCCCGACGGGGTGCCCGTGGTCCGCGTCATGCCCAACACGCCGGCGCTCGTCGCCGAGGCGATGTCGGTGATCTCGGCCGGCACCCACGCCTCCGACAAGCACCTGGCCCGGGCCAAGGAGCTGTTCCTTTCCGTGGGCAAGGTGGCGATCATCCCTGAGTCGCAGCAGGACGCCGCGACCGCGCTGTCGGGCAGTGGCCCGGCTTACGTGTACTACCTCGTCGAGTCGATGGTGGACGCGGGGATCCTGCTCGGCATGCCGCGTCAGACGGCCCTCGAGCTCGTCACCCAGGCCGTCTACGGCGCGGCCACGATGCTGCGTGAGTCGGGAGAGCACCCGGTGATCTTGCGGGAGGCCGTGACGTCCCCGGCGGGCACGACGATCGCGGCGATCAGGGAACTGGAGAACCACCGGGTTCGCGCCGCTTTCCTGACCGCGATCGAGGCAGCCAGGGACCGGGGACGGGAGCTTGGCGGCTCGTGAGGACGTCGCCGCACTAGCCAGCAGGGAGGAATGATGGCGGGCTCGCTGCGGGTCTTGTGGGACGAGGCGCTGACCCAGTACGACTTCGGCCCCGAGCATCCGATGAACCCGGTCCGGGTCGCGCTCACCTTCGCGCTGGCCAGCCAGCTCGGGGTGCTGTCCGGGCCTGGTGTGACGGTCCGCGGGCCCGGGCCCGCCACGGATGCCGAGCTCCAGACCGTTCACGACTACGAGTACATCGAGGCCGTCAGGCAGGCCGGCCATACGCTGGAGGCGGCGCCTCGCTTTGGCCTTGGCACCCCTGACGACCCGGTGTTCCCCGGTATGCACGAGGCCTCCGCGCTGATCGCCGGCGCTACCCTGGCGGCGGCCCGCGCGGTGTGGACGGCGGAGGCCGACCACGGTGCCTCCATCTCTGGCGGCCTGCATCACGCGATGCGCCGGGCCGCCAGCGGTTTTTGCGTGTACAACGACCCGGCGGTGGCGATCAAGTGGCTGCTGTCGGCGGGAGCGACCCGCGTGGCCTACGTCGACATCGACGTGCACCATGGCGACGGCGTGCAGGCGGCCTTCTACGACGACCCGCGGGTGCTGACGATCAGCCTGCACGAGCATCCCGCGTCGCTGTTTCCTGGAACGGGGCTGCCGGGCGAGACCGGCGCGGGTGAGGGCCTTGGGCATGCCGTGAACGTGGCGCTGCCCGCGGGCACCTCAGACGCCGGCTGGCTGCGCGCGATTGACGCGGTGGTCCCTCCGCTGCTGCGCGCATTCAAGCCGCAGGTCCTCGTGACGCAGCACGGGTGCGACAGCCATTTCCTCGACCCGCTGGCGCACCTGGAGGTCAGCGTGGACGCGCAGCGGCAGGCGGCTATCTGGCTGCACGACCTGGCCCACGAGCTGTGCGGGGGGAAGTGGGTGCTGACCGGGGGTGGGGGCTACGCGCTTGTGCAGGTCGTGCCCAGGACCTGGACCCACCTGCTCGCGGTGGCGGCGGGGACGCCAGTGGATCCGGAGACCGAGATACCAGCCGCGTGGCGCGAGGAGGCGAGCCGGCTGACGGGCGAGCGCGCGCCGTCAGCGATGACCGATGGCGCGTCCGTTCGGCACCGTCCGCTGAGTTCTGGCATAGATCCTGACGACCCGATCGACCGGGCCATCATGCGGACTCGGAACGCCGTCTTTGCCTCGCACGGGCTACTTGCACATCCCTGACGTGGCCCTTTCGGCATTTTCGGTGATTACTCTGGGCCATCCCGTGGGGTGTCGTGACGGGTCCAGGCGGGGAGTAACAACAATGAGGCTATTCGGGGGGGTTGCTCTTTTCTGTGCGGGACTTACCCTGGAGACGTACGTGACTGGTGCGCTGAATCCGGTCAAGCGTGCTCGGCTTCGCGCGGAAGAGGGTAATGATGGCAAACGAAACTCCCCTTAGCGACGTGAGATTCCTTACCGTCGCCGAAGTGGCCACCATCATGCGGGTATCCAAGATGACGGTCTACCGGCTGGTTCACTCGGGCGAGCTTGAGGCCATCCGGGTCGGTCGATCGTTCCGGGTCCCTGAGCAGGCGGTTAACCAGTACCTACGGGGAGCCTTCGTCGGCACCGGCTGACAGCCGGGTCCAGCGTGCCGAGCGGCGAGAAGACCGGAACCGCCCGCGCGGCTCGCAGGGGCGCGGCTTGTCGGGGTGCGGACCTGGCGGCACTTGTGGGACGGGACGGCACAACGCTGCCCCGCAGCGGGTAGTCTAGGAGACTGCGCGAGCGGCCTTGCTCGCGCAGTCTGTCCCGGTAAGGGCAGGCATCTAACCTCGGGCGTGTGCCCCTGCCTCCCTTAGCGGTGAGCGCGATGGCGTGCCCGTCTGCCGTTGTGCCAGGAAGGGTGGTGGCCTGATGGGCTCCGTCATCAAGAAGCGCCGCAAGCGTATGGCTAAGAAGAAGCACCGCAAGCTGCTCAAGAAGACGCGCATCCAGCGCAGGAACAAGAAGTAGCGAGCGAGTCCACGGACCGCGCGGGGCGCGGCCCGTGGCTGTTCTCGTGCCCAAGGGGGGGCACCGACCGAAGTCGCCTTCACCGAGATCGGAGCGGATATGTGGGGCAAGCGGCAGCGCGATGACGACTGGGACGGCGATCCCGGAAACCAGCCCTCAGAAGACCGTCGAGACCAGCGATCCGACGACCGGCGCGGTGAGGCGTACTGGGGCGAGCCGAACGACTGGGCCACGGGCAACGGCAACCGGCAGGGCTTCGGCGACCAGGGCTTCGCCGATGGTGGCAGGCGCGGATTCGACGAGGACGACCGGCAGGACTTCGGTGACCCCGCATGGGGGCAGCAACGGCGTGCGCGCGGGGACTACCAGGAAGGCGGCGCGTTCGGTGAACCTGCCGGCTTCGGCGGCGCACGGCAGGACCCGTGGCAGGGCGACGCTCGGCGGCCCATGCGGGACTTTCCCGAGGCCGGCTTCGGGCAGCCAGGCTTCGGCGGCCGTGGCGGCGATTTCGGCGGCCCCGAGCTAGACCACCGTGACCTGGACCGCCGTGACGGCGGCGGCCAGTGGAACGACGCCGGGGGCTGGGGCCAGGCCGAGCCTGAGGCGTCCGGGCCGGTATTCACTCCGGCGGGCCAGGCATCTCCTGTTCCCGGTGCCATCCCTGCCAACGGGGCAGGCACCCGGCCATACGGTCGGCTCTCCATATTCACTCTTCTTGACGACCGGGCCGCGGAATTCGACCGCTTGGCGGAGCAGGCCGCAGAACGCGTCAGCGCGCATGAGCCTGACACCCTGGTTTACGTAATGCATGTCGTGCCTAAGGCGCCAATGCAGCGGATAATTTATGAGATTTACCGCGACCACGCCGCGTTCGAGAGCCACCAGCGGCAGCCGCATATCCTGGAATTTGAGGAAGGGCGCCGGGCGTGTGTTCTCGTAACGAACATTATTGACCTGCGGCTTAAGTACGCGAAGGTGGCCCCGCTGCAGGGAGTCGCGCAGCAGCCGGCCAGGCGACTCCAGTTGCCCGCCAGCCCGTCTGCGCCGGGGCCGGGTGCGCGGCACCGGGCACAGCAGTCAGCCGAGCCGGAGGGCGGCTGGTTCAACGATGCGCCCGGCGGGCGCAGGGCGGACCAGGAAGGCGGCGACTGGGGACCTGACCGCTCGTTCGGCGGCGGTGACCGCAGGTCACAGGACTGGGGACAGCCTCAGTACACGGGGCAGCGCTTCCGGGACAACTGAGATGACGGCGCGCATCACCCTGCTCAGCCGTCCTGGCTGCCACCTGTGTGACGACGCGCGTGACGTCATCCGCCGGGTGGCCGGAGACCTCGGCGTCTCCTGGGAAGAGCGGGACATCACGGCCTCCGAGCAGGATCTGGCGGAGTACTGGGACAAGATCCCCGTGACGCTGGTGGATGACGTGCAGCATGACTTCTGGCGAGTGTCGGAAGCCCGCCTCCGCTCGGCCCTAGCCGGATCCGGTCGTTTGTCACACTAAATACTTCAGGTAACCGGATGGGCCCGCCGGCGTGAGGGCCGGTAATTCTGTTGGCAGCCCGGGTCGCGAGTTTCTGCCGTCACTGCTGAAACTCGCGTGTCTGGTGTTGTGGGTTCCCTTATTGTCGGGCTATTTCCGGCGGGCACGGCGAGCAGGCGGGTATTCAGCCGCGGGACAGGGCGCCGCCGCGGGGTGGTCTACCGGCGGCCGCCCGGGGCGCTGGCCCTCCCCGGTCTGGCCGTCGCCGTCACCGGCCGGGACGCCCTCGCCCGCGGCCTGGCGGCACCCCCTCCCGTAGGGCGACTTTGTGCATGCATTCACAAACGACGTAAGGTAGGGGTCGGTCATCAGCCGGCGGGCCTGAACGGCAAGCCGACCGTCGATTTAGGTTGAACCCAAGAACATACGACTCCAGCGGGTCATGACCTACAGGCCGCCCGCCGCAGCGTCGATCCACCCCCCAGGAGCGCCGCATGACCAATGCCGCCGAGATGCCACCGGGCAAGCCACCGCATGCCGATGCAGGCAAGGCAGTGTCCCCGCCCGGCGCGGCCGACGAACCGGGCAGCGAGCCTGCCCGGCCGCCGGCCGGGATACCTGAGGCAACGGTGGCGCGCCTCCCCGTCTACCTGCGCGCGCTCTACACGCTGGCCGAGCACGGCACGGCCACGGTCTCGAGCGAGGAGCTCGCGGCCGCCGCCGGGGTGAACTCAGCCAAGCTCCGCAAGGACCTGTCCTATCTCGGCTCCTACGGGATTAGGGGAGTTGGGTACGACGTTGACTATCTTGTCTACCAAGTGTCCAGGGCGCTCGGCCTGACGCAGAACTGGTCGGTGGTGATCGTTGGTGCCGGTAACCTCGGGCGCGCGCTGGCAAATTATGGCGGTTTCGCTACCCGCGGCTTCTGGATTTCGGCCATCCTTGATAGTGACCCGGCTCTCGTCGGGCACCAGATCGGTCTCGCGACCGTGCGGCACGTGAACGAGCTTGAGTCCGTGATCGCCAGCAACAACGTCGCCATCGGCGTCATCGCGACGCCGGCCACTGCAGCGCAGGCGGTGTGCGACCGGCTGGTCGCCGCGGGCGTCACCAGCATCCTTAACTTCGCGCCGCTGGTCCTGAGCGTCCCGCAAGGTGTCGACGTCCGCAAGGTCGACCTATCAATTGAGCTGCAGATCCTCGCCTTCCACGCGCAGCGCCGTGTCGCTGAGCGGTTCGGGCAGGAAGCTGAATCGGCAGCGGAGGCGTAGGCGGTGAACGTGAGCGGGACGAGGGCCACATGAGCGTCCTAGTTGTCGGGCTGAGCCACAAGAGCGCCCCGATCGCCACGCTGGAGCGTGCCTGCGTCGGCGGGGACTCGCTCAGGAAGCTGGTGGGCGACATCGTCCGGCTGCCCGACGTCGCCGAGACATTCGTGATATCGACCTGCAACCGGGTCGAGGTCTACGCCGACGTGGACAGGTTCCACGGCGCCGTGGCCGGGATCTGCGAGCTGCTGTCCCGGTACTCAGGGGTCGCGGCGGCCGAGCTAACCCCGTGCCTGTACGTGCACTACGAGGACCGGGCGGTGCAGCACCTGCTCTCGGTGTCCAGCGGGCTTGACTCGATGGTCGTCGGCGAGGACCAGATCATCGGGCAGGTCCGGGCGGCCGTCAAGCTGGCCGAGGAGCACCAGGCGATGGGCCGGGTGCTGCGCGACCTGGGGCGAGTGGCGCTGCGGGCCGGCAAGCGCGCCCGGGCCGAGACCGGGATCGACCGGATGGGCCTGTCCCTCGTCACCGTGGGCATCGAGTTCGCCCTTGAGCAGCTTCGCCAGCCGCTGGGGGATACCCACGTACTCGTCGTGGGCGCGGGCACCATGAGCGGGCTGGCGGTAGCTACGACCGCTCGCCAGGGCGCCGCCCGTCTCGTCGTCGCCAACCGGACCCGTGAGCGGGCCGAGCGGCTGGCCGCGAGCGCGGGCGCCGAGGTCGCGGACCTGACCGACCTCGCGGGCGAGATTGCCGCCGCTGACCTTGTCATCTCCTGCACAGGGGCCGCCGGGCTCGTCGTCACCGAGGCCATCGTGCGGGACGCGCTCGGCGCGCGGGCGCGGGCCGGGCGTGGCCCGCTTGTCCTGCTTGACCTGGCCATGCCCAGGGACATAGACCCCGCCGTCGGCGCCCTGCCGGGCGTAAGCGTGATCGGGATGGACCAGCTGAGCGGCAGTGGCCGCGCGGCGGTAGGGGCGGCCGACCTGGCCGCCGTCAAGGTGATCGTCGAGGAAGAACTGGCCGCACATGGGTCCGCCATCCGCGCGGCCCAGGTCACGCCCACCGTCGTCGCCCTGCGGGCGAAGGCGGCTACGGTCGTCGATGCGGAGCTGGCCCGGCTGGAGGGGCGGCTCAGCGACGAGGGACTGAGCGGCCACGCCCTCGATGAAATAGCCCGCACGGTACGTCGCGTGGTAGACAAGCTTTTGCATGCCCCCACAGTGCGGGTAAAGGAGCTAGCGTCAGCACCCGGTGGCGAAGACTACGCCGACGTGGTGCGGGTGCTCTTCGACCTTGACCCACGAGCGGTTGAGGCGGTCACCCGAGCCGAAGCCGATCCCCTTAACAGCACTGATTCGGAAGAGGGGGACCTGTGACCCTGGAACGCCTGCGGCTGGGAAGTCGTCGCAGCCCCATGGCCATCGCGCAATCGGGGGACGTCGGACGGCTGATCACCGAGCGCACCGGCCGGCCGGTGGAGATCGTGGGGATCACGTCGTTCGGCGACGTCAGCAAGGCGGACCTCACGCAGATCGGCGGCACTGGCGTCTTCGTCAGCAGCCTGCGGGAAAGCCTGCTACGCGGGGAGGTGGACTTCGCCGTCCACTCGCTGAAGGACCTGCCGACGGCCAGCCCCGAGGGCATCGTGCTCGCCGCCATCCCCGAGCGCGACGATCCCCGCGACGCGCTGGTCGGGCGGGATGGGGCCAAGCTGGCCGACCTGCCGCCAGGCGCGCGGATCGGGACCGGGTCGCCGCGCCGCGCCGCCCAGATCGCGCTGCTGCGGGCGGACGTGACCTGCGTGCCCATCCGGGGCAACGCCAACACGCGCCTGGCCAAGGTGCGCGATGGGGAGCTCGACGCGGTCGTGCTCGCCTGCGCGGGCCTGGCCAGGATCGGGTTCACCGAGCTGATCACCGAGGTATTCGAGCCTGACGACATGGTCCCGGCGCCGGGCCAGGGCGCGCTGGCGGTGGAGTGCCGGGCCGATGATGCCGAGCTCATCGAGGTGCTTGGGTCGGTCGACCACCCCGCGACGCGGGTCGCGGTTACGGCCGAGCGGAGCCTGCTCGCGGGCCTCGAGGCCGGGTGCAGCGCCCCCGTCGGGGGGTACGCGACCGTGTCAGGCGGGTCCGCGGGCAGGCACGCCCGTGTGTGCCTTGCCGGCGTGGTGCTCGGCGTGCCGCATGCTGGAGGAGTAGACGTATCCGCAGGTAGCGAGATGATGGTAGTGCGGGAGCACGGCGAGGCCGATGCGCGAGACCCGCAGGGTCTCGGGCGCGACCTCGCCAGGCGCATGCTGGCGAGTGGCGCTGCGCGACTCGTGGGAGCGCCTGGCGAGGTCGCCAGGGCCAGTGCTTCTGAAAACAGTGCCGCTGCGAAAAATGTCGCTGAGGACGGCTCCACGGCGGGCACCGCCACGACCAACAGGGAAGATGTGCATGACTGACATGGACGGCTGGGTCGCGTTCGTAGGCGCTGGCCCGGGGGACGACGGACTTCTGACACTGCGGGCGGCGCGCCTTCTCGGCTCGGCCGGCCTCGTCGTGGCGACCCCGGAGCTCGCTGAGCGGACCGGGCACCTACTCACCGAGTCCGCGACGCTCGTCGAGCCCGCGGCCGACGCGGGGGAAACCGCGCGCCTGCTGCTCGCGGCGGCCGCCGACGGCAAGCTCGCCGTACGGCTGATCGAGGGAGACCCGCTGCTGAACGGCGGCGCGAGCGAAGTGGAGGCCTGCGCCAAGGGAGCGGTCCGCTTCGAGATCGTCCCTGGTGTCCCGGCCATCACCGCGGTCCCGGCCTACGCCGGCATCGCGCTGGCCGGCGAGCGCTCAGGAGACCTGCGGGTCATCAACGCGGCCGAGGCAAGCCAGGTGTCGCACGCCCCGGGCACGCTCCTGATCACCGGGGCGGAAAGCGCCCCGGCCGACCTTGGCAAGATGCTGATCGCGGCCGGCTGGCCCGACTCCACCCCGTTCGCCATCACCTGGGACGGGACGACCACCGACCAGCAGACCGTCGTGACCACGCTCGGCCGGATCGGGCCTGACCTCAAGGCCGCGGGCATTACCGTGGCGACTACCCGGGGCGGGGCCATCGCCGTCGTCGGGGACGCCGCCTCACCCAAGAGCCGGCAATCGTGGTTCGAGACCAAGCCGCTGTTCGGCTGGCGGGTCCTGGTCCCGCGCACCCGGGAGCAGGCCTCCGTGGTCTCCGACCGGCTCAGGGAGTACGGCGCGGTTCCCGAGGAGGTGCCGACGATCGCCGTGGAGCCGCCCCGCACACCGCAGCAGATGGAGCGCGCGGTCAAGGGCCTGGTCACCGGCCGGTACCAGTGGGTCGCCTTCACCTCGACTAACGCCGTCAAGGCGGTGCGCGAGAAGCTTGAGGAGTACGGCCTCGACGCCCGCGCATTCGCGGGGGTGAAGGTCGCCGCGGTGGGTGAGCAGACCTCGGCCGCACTGCTCGACTTTGGCATCCGGCCCGACCTGGTGCCCGACGGGTCGCAGTCGGCCGAGGGGCTGGCCGACGCCTGGCCGCCGTTCGACGACGTCCTCGACCCGATCAACCGGGTGCTGCTGCCCCGCGCCGACATCGCGACGGAGACCCTGGTGGCCCGGCTGACTGAGCTCGGCTGGGAGCCAGAGGACGTGACCGCCTACCGCACGGTCCGCGCGGCGCCGCCGCCGGCTCCGATCCGTGAGGCCATCAAGGGCGGCGGCTTCGACGCTGTCCTGTTCACCTCCTCTTCCACGGTGCGGAACCTCGTCGGCATCGCGGGCAAGCCACACGCGGTGACGATCATCGGCGTGATCGGCCCGCAGACGGCCAAGACCGCCGCCGAGTTCGGGCTGCGCGTCGACGTCACCGCGCCCAAGCCGTCGGTCACCGCCCTCGTTGACGCGGTAGCCGAGTTTGGCGCGGCCCAGCGCGACGCCGCCATCGCGGCGAGCGAGCCGCTGAAGCGCCCGAGCGAGCGCCGCCGCGGCGGCCGCCGCCGGATCGCCCTCAAGTAGGAGGCAGCCATGAGCGGTGGATTCCCCGATGTCCGCCCGCGTCGTCTTCGTAACACCGCTGCGCTCCGTGGCATGGTCGCCGAGACCTCGCTGCGCCCCGGGCAGCTGGTGCTCCCGGTGTTCGTCAAGGAGGGGATCACCGAGCCGCAGCTCATCAGCTCGATGCCCGGTGTCCTGCAGCACACGCGGGACAGCGTCCGCAAGGCGGCCGCCGAGGCGGTCGCGGCGGGGGTTGGCGGGATCATCGTCTTCGGCGTGCCGGAGGAGAAGGACGACCAGGGCAGTCAGGCCGATGATCCGGAAGGCATCTCCCAGCTGGCCCTCCGCGACATCAAGGCGGAGGTCGGTGACTCCCTCGTCATCATGGCCGACCTGTGCCTGTGCGAGTACACCGATCATGGCCACTGCGGGATCGTGACCCCCAGCGGCTACGTGGACAACGACTCGACCCTGGAGCGGTACGGAACCACGGCCGTCGCCCAGGCGGCGGCGGGCGCCCACGTGGTCGCGCCGAGCGGGATGATGGACGGCCAGGTGGGGGCCATCCGCAAGGCGCTCGACGAGGCGGGCTACCCCAGCATCCCGATCTGCGCGTACTCGGCCAAGTACGCCTCGGCGTTCTACGGCCCGTTCCGCGAGGCCGCGGAGGGGGCGCCCAAGTTCGGCGACCGGGCCACGCACCAGCAGGACCCGGCCAACGCGCTTGAGTCCCTCAGGGAAGTCGCGCTCGACCTGGCCGAGGGGGCAGACATGGTCATGGTCAAGCCGGCCCTTTCCTACCTCGACGTCATCCGCCGCGTCGCCGACTCCGTCACCGTGCCCGTGGCTGCCTACCAGGTCAGCGGGGAGTTCGCGATGGTCGAGGCGGCGGCGGCCAACGGCTGGGTGGACCGGGACAAGGCCATCGTGGAGACGCTCACCGCGATTCGCCGGGCCGGCGCGAGCGTCATCCTCACCTACTGGGCAACCGAGGTCGCTCGCAAGCTCGCCGCACATCGGTAACCTAGTGTTACCTAGCGGTCGCTACCTACCTGAGAAATAGGGACGTGGGCTGAGTCACCACTGGACGTTCTGGGTAAAAATCTAGGTTTACCAAAGGTACGATACGGCCTAACCCCTCGACGCTGGCGAGCGCCTTAGCGTTCCCGGCGTGGCTGGGACAGTACGGGGCGCATGAGCGCGGGGATCTGGAGTGCTGGGGCCGATGGTGACTTTGATGCGGCGACGGAGCCGCCTGCGGGCAAGGGCGGAGCGTAAAGCCCCCGCCATGGGTCCGGCTGCGCTGGAGTACGCCGCCCTAGGCTGGCCAGTGTGCCTGGGAGCCCACCCGAGCCGGGGAATCGACGGGACGATCGAGATGGGCCGGGCGTGCTCGTGCGACCGGGTCGGATGCCCGGCACCAGCGGCGCACCCGGTATCGCCGACCTGGCAGATGCAGGCGACCACCGAGCCCGCAACGGTGGGTCAATGGTGGGAAACCCGTCAGGAGGCGAACGTCATACTCGTCACCGGGCGGGTTTTTGACGTTCTTGACGTTCCCGCGGTGGCGGGAGCGTCCGCGCTGGCCAAGATGGCGACCCAGGACGTGGAGACCGGGCCGGTGGCGGTGGCTGGCACCGAGCGGATGTACTTCTTCGTGGCCTCGCGGGGCGCGCCCGCGGACGAGGACGAGTGGTGGTCGTGTGGGCTTGACAGCTCACCCGATACCTACACGCAGACCGAGTCGCTGCGCTGGCACTGCCGGGAGAGCTATGTCCTGGCCCCGCCCTCACGGTACGGAACGGGGCAGGACGTACGCTGGGTCCGCGGTCCGGCGCGCTATCCGCTCCCCGACGCCTTGCGACTGCTTGAGTTCCTGGCCGACGCCTGCGAAGAAGAAGGCTGCTGAAAGACGATGACTAAGCACTCCGCCTCCGATGAACTGTTCTCCCTGGCCGCTTCCGTCACCCCAGGCGGCGTCAACTCGCCAGTCCGGGCATTCGGGCCGGTCGGCGGGGTGCCACGGTTCATCGAGCGGGGCTCGGGTGCCTACCTGCAGGACGTGGACGGGAACTCCTACGTGGACCTCGTCTGCTCGTGGGGGCCGATGATCCTCGGCCACGGTCACCCGGCCGTGGCCACTGCCTTGACCGAGGCGGTAGCGCGCGGTACCTCGTTCGGCGCGGTGACACCAGGCGAGGTGGCCCTGGCGCGGGAGATCGTCGCGCGCGCGCCGGTCGAGCAGGTCCGCCTGGTTAACTCGGGAACCGAGGCGACGATGTCGGCGCTGCGCCTGGCGCGCGGGTTCACTGGCCGGTCTGTGGTCGTCAAGTTCGCGGGCTGCTACCACGGGCACGTGGACGCGCTGCTTGTCGCGGCCGGGTCCGGGGTCGCCACGCTCGGGCTGCCCGACACTCCCGGCGTGACCGGCGCGTCGGCGGCCGACACGGTCGTGCTGCCGTACAACGACGCCGAGGCGGTCAGGGCGCTGTTCGCGGAGCGCGGCGAGGAGATCGCCTGCGTGATCACTGAGGCCTGCCCGGCCAATATGGGCGTGGTGCCGCCCGCGCCCGGGTTCAACGAGCTGCTGCGGTCGCTGTGCACGCAAGCCGGGGCGCTGCTGATCATGGATGAGGTGCTGACCGGGTTTCGCGTGTCGGCAGCGGGCTGGTACGGCGTCGACGGCGTGCGGGGCGACCTCGTGACGTTCGGCAAGGTCATGGGCGGCGGGCTACCGTGTGCCGCCTTCGGCGGGCGAGCCGAGGTCATGCAGCGACTGGCCCCGGTCGGGCCGGTCTACCAGGCGGGCACGCTGTCGGGGAACCCGCTGGCGACGGCGGCCGGGCTCGCCACGCTGCGGGCGTGCACGCACGAGGTCTACGCCGCGGTGGACTCGTTCGCGGGCGAGCTGTCCAAGCTCGTGTCGACCTGTCTGGATGAGGCGGGCGTGCCGCATTACCTGTCGGCCGCGGGAAGCCTGTTCACTGTCTTCATGGGCCGCGTCTCGCCGGTGCGCGACTACGCCGACGCCAAGGACCAGTCGACGGCGGTCTACGCGGCGTTCTTCCACGCGATGCTGGATGGCGGCGTGTACCTGCCGCCGTCAGCCTTCGAGGCCTGGTTCGTCTCCGCCGCCCATGATGAGCGGGCACTGTCGGTGATCTCGGATGCCCTGCCCGCCGCTGCCCGGGCCGCCGCCGCTGCCCTGGAGCCGGCGTCCTGAGGCAGCCGCTAAGCCGCGCGAGCGATGCCGGGCAAGCCTGGCCCTGATCGGCTGGTCGTCGGCGTTGGGCTGCTCCCGCACCAGCGCCAGGGCCTGCTGCCAGCTGGCCCGGGCGGCATCCTCGTCGTCGGCCGCCTGCTGCGCGTCGCCGAGGCCGGTCAAAGCCGTGACGACCAGGACGCTGCTGCCCAGCTGCCGGTAGATCGCCAGCACTTCCATGTAGGTGGCAGTCGCCCGCCTGGGATCACCGAGGGCCAGGTAGGAGAAGCCGAGCGTAAGGAGCGCGTCGGCGGCCAGCAGCCGGGCGCCGGTCTCGCGGCTGATGTCGAGCGACCGGTAGCAGTGGCGCAAGGCCAGGTCGTACTCCCCGAGCCTGGAGTAGATCGACGCGATCGTCTCCTCCGAGTGCGCGACCGCTTCCCTGTCGCCGAGGGTAAGGCGCAGCCGCAGGGCCTCCCCCTCCCGGTCAAGCGCCTGGGGATAGTCGCCCTGCTGCATGAGGAGCTGGGCCATCCCGTTCAGGGTCGCCGCCGCCGCTGCCTCGTCTGGCGCCCTCCTGAAGTGCGCTAGGGCGTCCTGCAGGTGGGTACCGGAGTCCGTGACCTCGCCAAGCAGCGCGCAGGCGTGGGCGAAGTGATAGTGGGCGTGGCCCAGGGCCAGCGGGTCGCCGAGCTTCTCGGCCGCCGTCAGGGCGATCCGCTGGACGGCCAGGAAGTCGTGCACGAGGCCACTGCGGGCCAGGAACATGGACATCACCGAGGGGATCTGCCAGCAGTAGACGTTCAGGTCACGCTCGGCCGCACGGACCAGCAGCGCCCTGACCACAGGCAGCTCCGCCTGGCACCAGGCCCGCGCCCCGTCGTCGGACTCGAAGCGCTCGGGTCGCACGCCGGGCCGGGCGGCAGGAACCGGGACGGGCAGGGTGATCCCCGGGTATCCAAGCGGCACCGCGCCGACCATGGTTGCCAGGTAGTGGTCGAGCAGCCGCCCGAGTGCCGCCTCCTGCTCGCCGGCAGCGACGACGGCGGGTGCGCCGGCGGCGGCGACGGCCGGTGCCAGCACGGGCTCGGCGCCGTAATCGTGCAGGCCGAACCGCCCGCCCGTGGGTCCTTCCAGCAGGCCCGAGGTGGCCAGCTCGTCCAGCGCGCCGCGCGCCTCCGGCACGGAGACGGCGGCCAGGCTGGCGGCGGCCGGCGGGCTGACGTCCGGTCCGGGATGCACGCTCAGCGCGCGGAGCATCCGGGCCGCTGAGTCACTGAGCTGGCTGCGGGGACTCGGGAAGCCGGCGCCCGCGGGCTTGTCGTCCGGCGCCCGCGGTCCCGGATCGCCCCCGAGCAGGCCCAGCGGGTGGCGTGGCCGCGGCACCGCGTCGCCCGTCTCCTGCGGATAGGGCGTGGGCATGAACGCGAGCGCCCACAATTCGGCCAGGTTCGCCGGGTTGGTGTCGGCGCCGGCCAGCGTTTCCGTCAGCATGCGCACCGCCACGCGGGGCGGGAGTGACTGGCCATTCAGCCAGTTCTGCCATTGGGTAGCCGTGTACCTGGTCCGCGGTGCCGGTTCACTGGCCTGGGGAGTAAGTGCGGCGGGCAATTGCCTCATGTCCGCCAGCCTGCGCAATGACAGCCCCGACGTGTCCACCGCTCGTCGCAGCGCGACGAAGAACTCTCGCTCGGCCGTCGTCAGGCGAGCGGGGAGAGCTGGACGTGTCTGATCGTGATTGCGCATCCAGAATCCCGCCTTGGCCACGTATTCCATGCCCGCTTCTGAGCTGCGGAGCACCCCGACCGGCGTGGCTTCCCCGAGCGTATACCAGCTTGTGAGGCACTGTCCCATTATGGGCACTGCCGCCCGGCCGTGCCGGGCATTCACCAGCCTCAAAGAGCGAAACTACTGACGGGTTCCATGCGTCATCATGAAGTGAGGGGACGATGCCGGGTGAACCTGCCCGGGGAAGGGACGGAGGCGGTAAACACCATGCCAGTGCGTAACGTCATCAGCACGCTCCATTCAGACGGGACCGAGATCATGGGACCGGGGGTGGTGATGTACCACTATCCAAGCCCCGACATCATGAACGGCAGCCTGCTGACCGTCGAGAACAATCACTTCTGCGTGCTCAAGTCGCGCGGGGCGATCCTCAACGTCTACGAATCCGGGCAGTATCCCGTGGAGACGCCGCAGCGTGTCCTGCTCGGCAACATTCAGCAGGCCTTCTATGGCGGGCAGTCACCGTGGCAGTACGAGGTGCTGTTCGTCTCGCGGGCCAAGAGCGTCGCCAAGGCCAAGGGCGTCGCGCTGTCCCGCGAGCTGGCCGAGCTGGTCTACGACGTGGATTACTACGTGCACGTCGACACACCCCAGGACGCCGTGCGGCTCGTCACCCACATGCCGTACACGGGGCACCTGCTGACCACCGATCAGATCAACGCTTACGCAGGCCCGGTCGTCGAGCAGTCGGTCAACCAGCTCGTCCAGGTCACGCCGCTTGAGCAGGTCAACGAGAAGATCCACGAGATCACCGAGCTGGTCCGCGGTCACCTGCAGGACTTCCTGTCCACCTACGGGATCATGCTCAACGACGTCAAGGTGCTGATCCGCCCGCGCGATGAGCGCATGCGCGAGCTGATCTCGCTGCGCGCGTTCGGCCTGTCTGAGCTCGACGCCGTCAGGTACTACGTCGCCATGAAGATGGCCGAGCACGGCCTGGTGTCCGCGCCCAACATGGCCTGCGGCGCTCCGTTCAATATCGGCTACACGGGGTTGCCGGCCGCGCCCGTCGCACCAGCCGGAACCGGATCGAATGGCGCAGCCGGGGGGCCCAGCGTGGTCCCCACGGTCCAGGAGCTGGTGCCAGGGATACCGCACATTGGCTGACAGCATAGGAAGCCAGCTGCGGAGCCTGCTCGGCTCGGACGTCTACACGGAAAAGGGCAGGCTGCGCGCCGACGACCTGCTGGTCCGCGAGCGGGCCTGCCAGAGCCTCGGCAATGCCGCCGCCCGGCTGCGGCAACTGGACAGCCGGTGGCGGGCCGAGCGGGTGCCGCCCTCCACCCGGGAGAGCCCGTTCCCGCCCCGGGAGCTGATGGAGCCGATCCGGCGCGGCGACCGGCTCGCCCGCGGGATCGACGACGCGGCCACCGAGATCCGCGGCTTGCCGCTGCTTGGCAACGACAAGGTGTGGGACCGGGTGCGCGGCGTTGGCCTGCAGGAACTACTGCAGTTCGACTGGACCCTGGTCGGCGAGGCCGACGCCCTCGCCGATGCCATCGCCGGCGCCGGCGACCTCGGGGCGGTGGACACGACCGCCGTCGATGACCACCTATCGAAGCTGAGGTCGGTGATCAGCGACCGCAGGAGGTACATCCAGATCCTGGCCTAGCGCGAGCCAGCGACGAAGCCGTAGCCTCGCCCGGTAGTCTGGCGGGGCTATGGCTGACAAGACTGTTGTGCACTTGCTGCGGCATGGGGAGGTCTACAACCCCCAGCACGTCCTGTATGGACGCTTGCCGAACTTCCACCTTTCCGAGAACGGGCGGCTGATGGCGGACGCCGCTGCCGATTTTTTTGCCGAACGAGATGTGGTGGCTCTTTTCGCCTCACCCCTCGATCGAGCACAGGAGACCGCCCAGCCCCTTTCAGAGCGCAAGGGACTGCCCATCCAGACCGACCGGGACCTGATCGAGTCGGGGAACGTGCTGGAGGGCAAGACGATCACGCTCAGCCGCCTGGCGCTGAACCCGGTCAACTGGCGCTACCTGTGGAACCCGTTCACCCCGTCATGGGGCGAGGCGTACAAGCAGGTCGCCAGCCGTGTCTGGCAGGTCGTGGAGCGCGCACGCGATGCCGCCCGCGGTCACGAGGCAGTATGCGTCAGTCACCAGCTGCCGATCTGGGTCACCCGGCTGTCGGCAGAGGACAAGCGGCTGTGGCACAACCCGAACACCAGGGAGTGCGCCCTCGGCAGCGTGACCAGCTTCAGCTTTGACGGCGGCACGCTGACCGGGGTCTCCTACGCGGTGCCGCCCCGCCGTCAGTTGCACGACGCGGGTGCTGCACAATAGTTATGCACTACCCCCTGTAGGAGATCGCCTGTGCCGCCGCGCCTGATCAAGAAGAAGCGACGCGCGGCCGTCAGCTTGGCGGCCGTCGCTGCCGTGCTGCTAGCAGGCGGGCTGACGATGGCGTTCTCCCGCGGCGGCGGCCTGCCCGCGGGCGAGACCTACGTGGACGGCAATCCTCAGGCCGTCCTTTACGCCCCTGGGCACCGGGCGCAGGTGCCGGAGTTCTCCGGCCGGACGCTCACCGGGTCCCCGCTCAGCTTCGCCACCTATCGTGGCCGAGTGGTCGTTCTTAACTTCTGGGGCTCCTGGTGCCCGCCGTGCCGGTCGGAGGGCCCGACGCTGGCGGCGCTGTCGTCGAAGTACTCCCACGCCAAGGTGTCCTTCCTGGGCGTGGACGTCGAGGACACCCCGGTCAACGCCGAGGCGTTCGAGCAGGGATTCGGCATCAGCTATCCCAGCCTGAACGATCCCGGCCAGGCCGTCGCCCAGGTCATCAGCAGCGTGGTGCCGATCACCGCGACCCCGACGACGCTGGTGATCGACCCCACGGGACGCGTGGCCGGCGCGATCTTCGGCACGGCGACGTACTCCGTTCTCAATGAGATGATCAGCAAGGTGGCGGCCTGATGACAGACGTGCACGTGCCGTCGGACGTGTCGGCCGAGACATTCCCCGAGGACGCGGTCCCAGGACTGCCGCGCAACGCTAGCCCCAAGCCGGAGGTCCCGCAGGCGAACTGGGGCTGGTTCCGCTGGGCCTGGCGGCAGCTCACCTCCATGCGGACGGCGCTGATCCTGCTGTTCCTGCTGGCCCTGGGGGCGATCCCTGGATCCCTGCTGCCGCAGGAGGGCACCGACCCGGCGTCGGTGCAGAACTACTTCACCGCGCACCAGACCCTGGCGCCCTGGCTGAACCACCTGGGGCTGTTCAACGTGTACGCCGCGCCCTGGTTCGCGGCGATCTACCTGCTGCTGTTCGCGTCGCTTGTCGGCTGCGTGGTGCCGCGAACGTTCCGGCTGGCGGGAACGGCGCGCACGCCTCCACCCCGCGCTCCGCGCAACCTGTCACGGCTGCCGAACTCCTCCTCCTACCGAGTGGCGCTGCCACCCGACCAGGCGATCACCGTCGCCGCCGCCTTCCTCGGCGGCAAGCGGTTCCGCCTCCGCAAGCCGGCCGAGGGAGACAAGAGCTCCTGGATATCGGCGGAGAAGGGCTACCTGCGCGAGGCGGGCAACCTGCTGTTCCACCTTTCCCTGCTCGGCGTGCTCTGCTCCATCGCGGTCGGCGGCCTGTTCGGCTACAAGGCCGACAAGCTGATGGTCGAGGGCCAGTCGTTCTCCGACACGGTGACCTCACTCGATGAGTTCCACCCGGGCCGGCTGGTCAGCGGCTCGGACCTGGCGCCGTTCAGCATCACGCTGAACAAGTTCACCGCGAACTACTACACCTCGGGGGACTCACGCGGCGAGCCGTCGTCGTTCGACGCGTCCATCGACTACTCCCCGTCGCCCGGCGCGCCCGCCAAGCCCTACGACCTGCGGATTAACCAGCCGCTCAGCGTGGACTCGGCCAAGGTCTACCTGATCGGCCACGGCTACGCACCGGTATTCACGGTGACCGACGCACGCGGGAAGGTCGTCTACGACGAAGCGACCCCCTTCGTCCCGCAGAACACGGGCACGCTGCTGTCGGACGGGGTAGTGAAGGTAGCCGGCGCCTCGCCGACGCAGCTTGGCTTCATGGGGGTCTTCGTCCCCAGCCCCATTGACGTGGGCGGCGTCCTGCAGTCCTACTTCCCCTCGGCCAATGACCCGGTCGTGTCGCTGATCGCCTACGCGGGCAACCTCGGCATGAACTCAGGCATACCGCAGTCGGTCTACCAGCTCGACACGACCGCGATGACGCAGCTCACGGCCAAGCCGTTCGCGCTGGCCATCGGACAGTCCGAGACGCTTCCCGGCGGTCAGGGCAAGATCACCTTCGACGGCTACAAGCAGTGGGTAAGCCTCGCTGTCACCTACGATCCGGGCCAGCTGCCTGCCCTCGTCTGCGCCATCCTCGCGCTGGCGGGCTTGCTGCTGTCGTTCCTGGTGCGACGGCGGCGCGTGTTCGTTCGGTCCGTGCCAAGCGGGGATGGTGCGGTCGTCACTATCGGCGGGCTGGCGAGGACCGACGCGAGCGGCGGCTTCGAGGACGAGTTCGCCGAGCTAGTCACGGAACTGCGTGCCGCCCATGGCGAGTCCGCGCCCGACATACCTCCCGGGGAGACGGCCTCCCGTGCCCCCGGGGAAAACGACACAGAGACCGGAGCGTGATGCTCGTGTCCGTTAATCAGACCTGGGCCACCATCAGCGGCGACTTCCTCATCGCCGCGCTGCTGATCTACTCGCTGGCCCTCCTCGCGTTCGCTGGTGACTTCGCGTTCGGGCGGCCGCGCCGTGCGGCGGCAAGCCGTGTGGTCAACAAGCCGGTGGCCCAGCTGGCGACCGTGGGCGGCCCGGCACCCGATAGCGCGGGCACGGACGGCGTGGGCCTGGATGACGCCGGCTCGGGTCCGGGCGGACCCGCGGATGTGGTCGCGGACTCGCTGCCGCCGCTGCGGCTGTCGGCCTGGCAGGCGGTCAGCGCGGCGGGCAGCTGGGTGCGCGCCGCCATCGGGTTCAGCATCCTGGGTGTCGTCGCTCACGTGATCGCGGTCGTGGCCCGCGGGCTGGCGGTGCACCGCGCGCCGTGGGGCAACATGTACGAGTTCATCACCGCGCTGACCTGCATCGCGGCGCTGTTCTTCGTGTACGTGATGATCCGCTACCGTGCCTGGACACTGGGCGTCTTCGTGATGGGCGCGATCGTCTTGGCGCTGGGCCTGGCCGAGACCCTCATCTATACGGCGGCAGCACCGCTGGTGCCGGCCCTCCAGTCTTACTGGCTGTCCATCCACGTCACCGCGATGACCCTGTCCACCGGCATCTTCTTCGTCGCAGCCGTGCTTGGCATCCTCTACCTCATCGCGCAGCGCTACCGCAAGCGGGTCGCGGCCGGCAAGGCCAACGCCGGCAACGGGCTGATCGCGAGGATCCCCTCGCCCGAGCAGCTCGACAAGCTCACCTACCGGGCGGTGATCTTCGGCTTCCCCATCTGGACGTTCGGCGTCATCGCCGGCGCGATCTGGGCCGACCAGGCCTGGGGCCGCTACTGGGGCTGGGACCCGGTCGAGACCTGGGCCTTCGTCACCTGGGTGCTGTACGCCTGCTACCTGCACGCGCGGGCCACGGCCGGCTGGCGGGGCACTGCCTCGCACGTGATCCAGCTGCTCGGCTTCGCCAGCCTGATGACCAACATGCTGGTGGTGCAGGTTTTCATCACCGGCATGCACTCCTACGCCGGCGTCGGCTGATCCTCTTCCGGGGCGGATGAGACGGGTGTGCAATCACTGACGAAAGGGTGATCACGGATATCACTGCCCGTTTCGGAAATGATCACCTTTGCCGCTCGTGTCTTTGATAGCAGTCTGTCACCTTGGATGACGGGCCGGGCGTTTGGGAATACTCTGTGCGTTGATCTCTAAAGCAGGGAGTCCCCAGAATGCGGCTTGGCCTTATTGACCGGCTCCGGCGGCTCGTTCGCTGGCGCGACCCGGCCGGAAGGCACCGGATGGACGCGTCCTCCCGCGCCCCGGCGCCTCGGGCCCGGGAGCGCGGTTCCAGGGTGCCCGAGGCCAGTGCCCCGTTCCAGCCCCCGGCCGGACTGCCATCGGCCGCCATGGCCGGGCCGCGGGAATCGACGGCCGCGCTGCCGTGGGAGCGGCCATCGGCCCGGGCCGTCGAGTCGTCGCTCGGCGCCATGCGCGGACCGGCGGGGCCGGGAGCGGCGGGCGCTGGCTCGGCTGGGCCGGGATCGTCGGGTGGCGGAGCGCGCGCCCGCATCAGGGAGATGCCGCGAGAGCTCGAGGCAGACGCTCAGTACCAGGCGCAGTACGGTGCGGCACCGGTCGAGGCCCAGGCTCCCGTGAGCCAGGTACCGCGGCAGCCGTGGTACCAGGTCGTCACCGGCCCGCTGCCGGCCAAGCGGGCGGGCAAGCAGGTGGCGACCAGGGCTGCGGGGCTGTCGAAGGCGCAGGCCGCACCGCAGGCCAAGCCCAAGCAGGAGCCGGTGCACGTGCGGCTCATGCCGGCCTTGGTCGCCGCCAGGACCAGGCTCCCTTACGTGGCCGCCCATCCGGTCGACCACCCGCCCACGGCCGACGGCCGGGTCCACTGCGGCCCGCTCGAGCGCATCTTGCACCGGCAGTGGAACGAGGGTGCGCCGCCGCCCGTCCAGGTGATCGCGGCGATCAACCGGCTCGCGGAACTGCCTCGGCACCTGCAGCAGAAGCTCGCCGACGGCCTCACGGGCATCTTCGTCGGGCCGGGCGGGGTTCCCGACCTTGACGACATGGGCGCGCTCAAGGGAGTCCCGCTGCCCTCGGGACGGGCCACCTGGGATGCCTGCGCGGGCGCCTACGGTGAGCGTAAGCTCGTAGTCGGTTCCCGGCTGTCGCCTACGCCGGACGTGATGTGCCATGAGGTCGGGCACGCGCTCGATGACCTGGACTCGCCCGCTGGGACGTGGCAGTCGGACTCCGCCGAGTTCAAGACGGTCTATGACCAGTGCAAGCCGCATCTGGTGAGCGACTTCCATCGCCAGCGCGGAGGGCTGGGACGGAAGGAGTTCTTCGCCGACGCGTTCGCCGCGATCGCCTCGGGACAGCGGCCGGCGCTGGTCGACATGCTCGGCGGTGACACCCGCAACGCGCTGTGGGTCATGCTTTACTTCAACCGGCGCTACGGTATCTAGGTGATCACGAGATGTATGTCATACGACTACCCAACGGGAACCTGCAGGTTCCCAGGACGGCCGTGCATGAGGGCCGGATCTTCGGTGACGCGTACGTGGAGATCGGCCCGTCCGATCCCGACTATGCCCGGCTCAGCAAGCAGGCGATGACCGCGGACGAGATGGAGGAGCGCCAGGCGGCCTGGCAGGCCGGAGACGAGGCCCTGCGCCAGGAATTCCTCGAGTTCGCCCGCCTGGTCGGGGACCAGCAGCCGGCCGAGCGGCCGCCGCAGTGGCCCGACCAAGCAACAGGGCCGGATCCCGCCTAGGCGGTCCGGCCCCGGAGCCTGAGGGACGCGGTCAGGAGACCGCTGGATGCCCCTCGGGTGATACATCACTGTCGCCCCGTAGCAGTGCGCGCACCTCTGACTCACGGAACCTACGGTGCCCACCTG
>Ga0335072_10001709_pt1 | contig 35047 bp, 26 predicted proteins | sample Lox_Sample_21_FD_206725 | JGI IMG/M metagenome (GOLD analysis project Ga0335072, IMG submission 206725) | Soil microbial communities from Loxahatchee National Wildlife Refuge, Florida, United States - Lox_Sample_2.1 | ecosystem: Environmental > Terrestrial > Soil > Wetlands | place: USA... | reverse complement strand
ATCAACCAGCAGAATCTTTCCCAGCGCCTCGAAGTCTGCGGGCCAGGCCGGTTCAAACCAGCGCAAATCCACAGCCAGTCCGAGAACCAGCAGCACGACCGCGTCGCGCCAGTTTCCGCGCTGCTCAGGATCGGCCTGCGACGCGCGAAACAAGAGCCAAGCAATCAGAATGGGAAGCCCTGCATACAGAACAAACCAGTCCCAGCGGAACGTGTGTCGCGAAACGGCAATCGCAAGATAGGGCAATACCAGCAACACGGGAAACGCAACGCGGAGGGGAGCACGGAGGCTCGCAATCGCCCGCATCATGCGCTCGGGCATGAATCCGAATGCGGCAGCCGGAAGCAGTTCGGCGGCAAACACGCCCAGCACAAGCGGGGTAACGTTCGACATTGTGCTTATGATAGCGAACGTGATCTGCCCGCGTATCTGTCATCTCACGCCGGGCCCTTGCCGGGCCGAGGCGGCGAGACTAGAATTCGATGCCGATCCCTGTTGTTGAAGGAGGCATTCATGTCCGCCGCCCCGGTCCTTCCAACTTCCTCGGCTCCAATCCCCGAGGCCCCGCCACTCTCCGAAGGCGCGCGCATCATAAACACGTTCATTGCTCCATCCAAAACGTTTGCGGATTTGCGTCGCAACGCGAGTTGGTGGGCGCCGTGGATCATCATTTCGATCGTTTCCGTAGCTTTCATGTACACCATCAGCCGGCAGGTCGGCTTCGAGCAGGTGAGCCGCAATCAGGTTGCGCACTCTTCGCGGGCCGATCAGTTTGACCGGCTTCCACCTGACCAGCAGGCCAGACAACTGCAGATTTCGAGCAAAATCATTGCGGCATTTGGCTACGGGAATCCAGCGCTCATTTTGCTGTTTTTTCTGATCGAAACCGTTGTGCTCTGGGCCACCTTCAAAGTCGCCGCGGGAGCGGAGACTTCGTTCAAAACTGCTTACGCGATCCTAATGTACGCCGCGCTTCCCGGGGTGATTGGGGCGATACTGGCGATCATTTCTCTGTTCGCCGGAGTGAGTCCGGAGGCGTTCGATATCAATAATCCCGCCGGCACGAACCTCGCTTACTATTTGGACCCCGAATCGACTGGCAGATTCGTGCGCGGAATGGCATCGGCCGTGGATGTATTCAGCTGGTGGACGATTGTGCTGATCGGAATCGGTTTCGCCTGCACCAGCAAAGTGAAGCGCTCAACCGCTATCATGATCGTTGCGGTTTGGTTTGTGCTTTTCAAGCTGTTAACCTCGGGCCTGGCGGCGTTGTAGCCTCTTTGCATCTGGAGGAAATCATGAAACGGACCATCTGCCTTTTATGGATCACGCTTTTTTCGGCGGTACTGTTCGCGCAGGAGAAAAATCCCGTCACATTCGTGGTCAAACAGATTCTGCCGCGCCAGCAGAAAAACCTCGTTGCCGCGGTCGAGGAGATGCCCGCCGACAAATTCTCCTACAAGCCGACGGAGCAACAGATGACCTTCGGCCATCTTGTCCTGCACATCATCGGATCGAACAATCATCTGTGTTCCACCATCGGTGGCATTCCCGAGGCAAAACCGTCTACGCCGCTGAAGGAATCCGATAAAGACCAGCTTGTCGCCGCGTTGAAGGCGAGCTTCGAGTTCTGCTCGACCGCGCTCGACAAAGTCGACGACTCGAAACTCGGCGAAGAAGTCGAGCTCTTCGGAGGCCGCAAAGGTCCCATGGCCTTCGCTCTGATCGCACTGACCAACGACTGGGCGGATCACTACAGCTCCGCAGCCATGTACCTGCGGCTGAATGGAATGCTCCCGCCGACAGCGCAACCGAAGAAGTAGTTTGTAGGGCTCGTCTTCACAGGCCGCTGAAAAAGCCGTATCGGTCAATCGGGAAGGGCACGAGTTCTACTCGTGCCGCTAAGCACAAATGAGTGCGGCTTTAGCCCCCGAGCGGATGGTCCGCTATTTGATCTGCACCAACTCTTCCGCCGTCTTCACACTCGGGGTCGGCTCGCTCGGCCGCTGGGGATCGCGCCACGAATCGAAAATTGAAACCTGATGCACGCACGATACGGTGCAGTGCGGCGCGCACGATTTTTCGCTGAAATATTCCCGTCGCAAATCGTCGCGCGTGTAGCTGGCCAGCGGAACCCCGGGATATCCGCGCTGCTGCGAGCAGTAGTGCACCAGCCCGTCTTCGCAGATATACAGATAGCGTCCGCCGGCGCGGCAGCGCCAGTCATTCGGCAGTCCTTGCGCGATGTTGTCCTGAAACGCATTCACTCGCGTAAAGCTGCGCTTCTCGAGGGACTTCATCTCGTGATAGATCCGCCGCTCTTCTTCGCCCAGCGGTTGCACTTGTCCGCTGCCATCGTGAATGATTCCGATCGTGGATGTGAATCCGAGCTCAATCGCACGCTTCCCGATCACCAGCGCGTCCTGCGGATGCCGAATCCCGCTGCCCACGACCGAGTTGATGTTCACATGAAAGTCCGCATGTTCGGCCAGCAGCTGCAGTTTCTTATCAAGCACCTTCAGACTCTTTTTGGAAACGTCATCGGGATTCACGTTATCGATCGAAATCTGCAACCACTCGAGGCCGGCACGATTCAGACGCTGAATGCGCTCCGCCACCAGCAGATATCCATTCGTGATCAGCCCGGCAATCATGCCGTTGCGGCGGATGCGGCGAATCACGTCATCGAGCTCGGGATGCATCAGCGGCTCGCCACCAGAAATCGTCACGACCGCAGTTCCGAGCGCGCCCAGCTTGTCGATGCGGCGATACATCTCTTCAATCGGCACCGGCTTCGAAAAATCATCGAACTCATTGCAGTACGTGCACGCCAGATTGCACCGCCGCATCGGGATGATGTGCGCCAGCAGCGGATGCTCGGTCGACGCCAGCGCCCGCGCCGCCATTCGCGCTCCGCGCGCATTGCGGCGTAGAGCTTTCGCATTGCGGCGTAGTTTGGTCCAGGTCGAGGCCATATCTCTGAGCTGTATTGATTATGCCAGCTTCAGTCGGCCCTGACGAACCGCGTGCAGCGTGGTGCCGAATTCACAATTGCAAGCGGCAGAAACCGGCATTGACGTGTCCCCGGAAATCGGGAAGGGCACGAGTTTACTCGTGCCAATGCGGCTTCGAGATTTTTCTGCGCTTAGCGCCTTGGGTCGGCCCCAAGTCGAGATAATCCACGGTTCCTGATTCATCAACTGTTTCCCCTTGCTTTTCGCTTTATATTCGCCAATAATGTCAGCCATGGCGATCACACGCAGGCAACGGCAAGTGTACGACTTCATTTCTCGATTCGTGGCAGAAAACGGCTACTCCCCGTCGTTCGAAGAAATCGGCAAAGGGCTGGAACTCTCATCCCTGGCGACAGTGCACAAGCACATCACCAATCTGGAGAAAAAGGGATTGCTGACCCGCGACTACAACCGCAGCCGCTCCATCGATCTCTTGCCGCCCAAAGGACGCCTCAAGCAGGCCATGAGCGTCAACACCGGCGTGGTGCTTCCGCTGATGGGACGCATTGCTGCCGGCCAGCCGATTGAAGCTGTCGAAAATCCTGAAACCATTTCGCTCGCCGACTTCGTGAAGTCAAAGGAAGTGTTCGTGCTCGAAGTTCGCGGGGAATCGATGCAGGACGAGCACATCCTTGACGGCGACTACGTTCTGGTCGAAAAGACGCGCACCGCCCACAACGGCGACATCGTCGTCGCCCTCGTCGATCAGAACGACGCCACGCTGAAGCGTCTCTACCGCGAAGGCGAAACCATCCGGCTGCAGCCCTCGAACGTGAACATGAAACCGATCATTGTTCCCGCCGCCTCGGTCGATGTGCAGGGACGCGTGATTGGCGTGCTCAGGAAATATTAGATTCCCTTGCCTTGCAGTTCAGGAACCGAGAGCGTGCGTGTAATTGCGCCAAGACGGTGGTCTTCAGAATCCATCACGACCTCGCGGATGGTGTAATTTCCCGGCGCCAGTTCGAACACGCTTCTCACCATCAGGCCCGGCGAGCCAATCAAGTCACGTAGCTGTTCGTCCGGCAAATCGAGAGCCACACTTTTCCGCTGCCCGCCCATCCATCCTCCATCGTGATCGAACACGCAGGAAACGAAGGTCAAGGTATCAATATTCCGGCTACCATCTTTGCGAAAGTGGACGGCCGCCGCATCCAGGCGGGTCATGAACGCGACTTCCGCCTTACCGCCGTGCTTTTCTGATGCGGGAGCGATTTCCGTACTGATGTCCAGCGGCAGTTCGTGTATCTCCTCGGTGGAGAGGACAGCAGCGCGAACCGCTTCTGCATTTTCGTCCACGGGTTTGGTATTTTCCTCGGGAGCAAAGTATCCGCGGCGCGCCTGCAAGCTGAAGCCTTTATGTTTCTCACGCAGCGTTACTTTGAGCGTGTGAAACCGGCCATCTTTCTTCAGGTCGGTAGGCTGGAACGCGAGAATGTAACTGAGTTCCGAGAGAAATGTAACCTTGCGCAATCCGAGATTCAGATCGTTGTCGTTGTGAAAGAATTCGCCGCCGGTATCATCCGCGACTTCGCTCATCACGGACAACGCAACTTGCTCGCGCTGAATGGCCAGATCCCGTTTCGCCGCGAAAATATTCGGGTCTGACGTGGTATAGCTCGTTCTGATGTCGGAGCTCTGCTCCATCACGCCGAGTCCTTTGGCGTCAATCGAACTGACCACCACTTGCGAGCGCAAGGCGCGGTCCACAATCCCGCTCAGCTCAGCTCCCAGTTCCGAGGACAAGAAGCCGGGCGAGATCAGTACCACATTTCTCTGGCCGGGCATTTCAGAAATATGATTGACAATATCCTTCAGGCCCTCCAGGCTGTATTGCGCTTGCCATACGGCCTGCCCCAAGACTTGCTGCGCCTTCATATAAATGTAATTCCCAGTGACGCTTGGCATATTGCAGACATTCAGCGCGTCGTCGAGCGCGACTTCAATGGCATCGGAACCGGGCGTGGGTGCCGCAGACTGCGAAGAGCCTGAATTCGCGCCTCCCCTCATTCGAAATCCAGACCCAGCCCCGGGGATTGCAGACGAGGATTGGGTCACTGGCTGCGCGCCGCCTTCGGTCAGCTGCGGAGGCGCATACTCCACGATCATCTTGGCCTGATAATCGGAGATATCCGGACATCCAGTCCCGATGTGCGAATTCGGTTTGATGCGCAGCAGGGCTTCGTGCAGCTTTTTCAAATCTGAGGTGAAGTCCTGCGTGACCGACCCGGTCGACGTGAAGATCCCCACGCGATCCGAGGGACTTAAGCTGCCGGCCAGAAAGTGATCGGCCGCGTCTCGCGCTCGCACGATGTCTTCGAACGACATGTCGAGGTCATCGAAATAAAGGGCGAGAAAGCGAGTGGGAACAGCCAGCCCGGTTGACGGCCTCTTAGACAAACTCTGTGAGCCCCCGCCAACTTCCGAAGGGATGCTCTCAACAGAAAACTGTGTAATCGTCTGTTCTTTGCCGTTATCGAAGACTTTGAAATCGTCTTTACCGAGATCGCGGACTGCGTGTCCGTGGGCATCGCGCACCATCACACGCACGACGACCAGATTGCTCTCGGCCCGCAATTTGAAAGTACTTTGATCCGGCTGTCCGGGACTCGAAGAAACTGTCTGCGCTAAAAGAAAACCGCAATGCACAGGCAGCGCCCAAATCGCCAATGCCATTGCCAGCCGCAGAAAAACTGCCGGTCGGAAAACTTTGAGAGGACAGCCAAAGACGGAGTACAAGCGGCGCTCCTCGAGAGGAATAGCTTATTATAATGCGCGCTCCCGGCGTCGCTCAGGTTTCAGGAAAGCCGTTCGGGCCCCAACAGCACAATACCGGAAAGTCGCAAAAACGCCAGAATAAATTCCCGAGGGCTCAATTGCGTTCGTATGGATCGCAATTGCGTTGAAATGGATTCGAGCGATCGCAATTCTGCTGAGCCGGATTTGCATCAGGGCACGCATTTATGCGTGCCCCGGAGCGCGTGGAACCAAACCGCCTTTAGGCGCTGCGCTCAACCCGGAAAGGTCTGATGCCTGAGGTCCCACCCTGCGCCCCTGCCTGGCTTGCAAAGGAACTACGGAAAGCAGCGCCGAATCGAGGAATGTCAGTACAGATGGAACTCGACTTCTACGGCAATTTCCATTGGAATGGGCTGCCCTTCGTCCTCGGCCGGTTGGAATTTCCATCTCCTTACGCACTCCAGCGCTTTCTCGTCCAAGCCCATGCCAAGCGGACTGACGATGCGGATGTTCGTCGGAACTCCCTTTTCATCCACCACCAGCACGAGGGTGACGTCGCCCTGGTATTTCGCTCGCCGTGCCTCCTCGCTGTATTCCGGTGGGGGCTGGTAAATCGGTCTGGGGTGTATGCCACGCCGATTGTACGGCGGGCGCGTGCTGCAGTCGAATAGCGGCTTTCCTCCGGCTGAAGCCGGGATTCCCGCTTTAGAGGTCACGCCCGGGACAGTCGCAAGCTTCGGGGCGAAGCGAAATCTCTCACCTCGGCCGCTAGCAGCGGCGCGCAAGCATGGCGCCCAGTAGCTCGAAACCAAGTCGGCGAGTTCATCCTGCGCCGTCAGGAAGATCTTTGCCAGCGCCATGTCAACCTGCTCAAGCGAGGGATCATGCATTTCCACCCGCATCTCGAGGCCGGGCCGATCTTGGTCACTCTCCGGCAAGAACTGGAACTCCTTCAGATTGGCTTCGATGACGAGCATTCGTTTGGCATAGATTTCAAGACCGAGACTCGAGGCATGGATCTCCTTGATCAGTACGAATCCGTCGCTCGTCCAGTCGCCAGAACTGCCGGTTCCGATTGGCGCTCCAGAAGAGTCGTATCGAAGGTGATCGCCGGAATAAAATCCGCGCAGCACAAACGTCCTGCCTCGGTACTCCTGCTTGAGATGCTGCTCCAGGTCCGACCCATCTGCGCCAGCCGGAATGGCGAGCACGCAGAGCATCAGCATGATAGAAAGCATAGAAAGCAGTAGGGATGGAGAGCGGCGGCGCATGACGCAGACATTGTAGCCCCGCCTTCAGGCGCAAGAAAAACGCCCGGGACGCATCCCGAGCGTTTTTAAAAGCTGACAGCTGACGTTTGAAAGCTGCCTTACCCGACGTGCTTGTTCAGGGCCTGCGCGATCACGTCCTTGGGCTTATATCCCACAATCTGATCCACTACCTGTCCGCCCTTGAAAACCAGCAGCGTGGGAATGCCGGTCACGCGGTAGCGCATCGGAGTCGCGCTGTTGGAGTCGACGTCCATCTTGCCGACTTTGATTTTGCCCTGATAATCCTTGGCCAATTCCTCGACGATCGGCGCAATCGCGCGGCAGGGGCCGCACCATGTCGCCCAGAAATCCACGAGAACCGGCTGATCTGACTTCAGAACGTCCTGATCGAAGTTCGCATCGGTAACCTCGACGATTCCATTGCCTGCCATTTCTTTTCTCCTCGTTGTAAACGTCGCGCTGTCGGCCGACGCTTCACCCGAGCGGTGTTGCCTGGCCTGGCGATCTTGGTATGAGTGCATCCCCGAAAGGGCGAACTCGCTATCTTAGCACCCATTTCGATGCTGGGAGGTGCGAGAAAGTCGCAAAAGGACTGAGAAGGCTGACCGTTTCCCTCTGTCCGTTCCCTAAAACGAACATTTCACCGCAAGCTGCATGAGCCTTGGCCCAGCAGCGCTCACCACCTGCCCAAAGTTGGTCCCGCTGATGTTGCCGTCGATGGAAGGGGGTCCATAGAACTGCGCATGATTAAAGACGTTAAATGCTTCAGCGCGGAACTCCAGTGTCTTCGATTCGGTCAGGGGAAGGCTCTTGTGTAATGCGACATCGAAGTTGTCGATGCCCGGCCCGTAGAAGAAGCGGCGGCGGGCGTTTCCCACCTGCCCCAGCGGCTGCAGGCCGAAAAGAGCGGTGTTGAAATAAGGCGCTCCATTTCTTGGATTATGATTCAGGTTTAAAGGACCCGGCGCGTACTGCGGCTCATCGATGCCAAAATTGTTCACGCCATTCGGTTCCGCGCCGAGCAAGGAGTTGTCGCCGTAGTCATAGAGAGTCACAGGAAATCCGGTACTAAAACGCGTGATGCCGGAAATCTCCCACCCTTTTGTCCAGCCGCTGTCGCGCTGAAAAAGGAGTTCGAAAGGAATCCTGTAATCGTAGCTGACGACAAAATTATGGCGCACATCGAAGGAGGAGATGGCCCGGCTGAGGCCGGGATCGATAGGATTGACTTCCTCTCCCAGATTGGAAGATTGATCGATTGACTTGCTGTAGGTATATCCTGCCAAAAACTGCAAGCGGCCGGCCTTGCGACTAAGGCTCACCTGCAGCGAGTTGTAGTTGGAGTTGCCGATCGCAGTCTGATCCGTATCGCTGCCAAAGTCCGCTCCCAGAGGCCCTCGCGTGCCATTCACGACTTGACCTCCGGCCGTTGTGTATACGTTGCTCTCTCCAAACGGACCACAAGTCGGAGATCCCGGAGCAACATCCGAAGCCCGGCTCAGGCTTAGACATAACTCCGGATTGCCCGGGTTCGCCTCCCGCAGCACCAACAGCCGATGCGCCTGTGTGCCGACGTAGCTCACGCTTAGCAATGTGTTCGACGCGAGTTCGCGCTCGAGCGACAGCATGTACTCTTCGGTGTAAGGAATTCGGTTGCTGGTGGAATATCCTGGCACGCCGCTGATTGGAATATATTGCGACCAGTTCACATTCGCGTCGGGATGGCTGGCGGAAGAGTTCAACGCGGCCAGCGTGACCGGAAAGTATTGACCGAGACTCTGTCCGCTCGAAGCTGTAATGAATGGATCGCTGAACAACGGCGGGGCCGGACTGCTGTATGTGGTGCCGTAGGGCGCGTTGGCCGCCAACACTCCCACGGTGAGCGCTTCGATCGCCGTATAGAACATGCCGAACCCGGCTCGTACGCTGGTCTTCCCCGGCCCGCCAAGCAGCTTGCCCCAGAGAGAATCCGAGTCGGCCTGAGGTGCATAGGCCAGGCCGATGCGCGGAGCAAATTCCTCTCCCGGCGGCGCCAACGTCCGCCGAACTCCTGGGTCGGTCGGATACAGAATCCCTGCCGGAGCGCCGGGAAAGACAGCCGATTGGCGTCCCGGTTCGAGCGTTGAGATCTGGTTGTATTTTTCATACCAGGGTTCAATCCGATCCCAGCGCACGCCGTAATTCAGCGTGAAGCTAGGTCGCACCCGCCAGCTATCCTGACCGTACATGCCGAAGTATTTATTGCGTCCATAAAAGGGATTCAGCTGGCTCTGGTTGTACTGGCTGGGAATGCCCAGAAGAAAATCTGCAAAATCGAGTCCGGTTTCACTCCCCGAAAAAAGAAATTGACCATTGAACTGGGCAATCGCATGGGAATTGACCTGATCGTAATGCGCTTCCGCGCCGGACTTGAGCGTATGGTTCTGTATCACTTTCGAGAAGTTTTCGAGGGCCTGGTATGTGTCGTTCACTTGCCGAAGTTCGTTGGCGTTCGTTCCGAGCGAGAAATTGTTGAACAAAACGCTCTCCACACCCTCGGTCTCGGGCGAGAGCGCCACAATACTCGGTGCTCCTGTTGCAGTAAGAAATCCTTGCGACGCGAGACTCACGCCCAGCCCGCCCTCCGGTTTTCCCAACACAGTTCGGTCGCGTAGATAACTCAGGTGAAATTCATTCACCGCGTGGGAATTCAAAGTCTTGAGATCGCCGAGGCTCAACAGTTGCGACAGCCCAAGATTATTGGCCGCAAATCCGGGAACATTCGCCCCACCTTGCGCCATAGGATAGGGATTGTTCTGCGAGTAATCGTCCAGGAAGTAGTAGGCCGAGAGCATGCCCCAGCGCGTGTTGGCGTCCAGACGATAGGAACCTTTATCGTCGCGCAAAGTCTGATTAAACGCGGAAGTCGAAAAAGTTCCATTCGCATGGGTCGGAGCAGGAATGTACTGTAAAAGATGAGTAGCCGGGCCCGACCACGCCGCCTGCGGAATGCTCAGGTTCGGCAGCACACACTGAGTCGTCGAAGTGCAATCCGCGAAATATGTCAAAGCTAGATTTGACGCTTCGCTCTCGCCCTGCACAAAGTAATACGGTTCGCCGGAAAAGACCGCGTAACCGAGGTGCTGCGAAAGCTCTGCGGCCCACCCGGGCCCGCTGACCGTTCTCGGAACCGTGCTTCCGTTCGCCAGCCGAGTCGCAAACGCACTGGCGAGCGCCGAAAAATTACCTTCACGTTCCTGGAGCGAAGGCACGGGAATCTGCCCCGTATCCACTCCCTGGGTTAGCCGGGTACCTTGATAATCGCCAAAGAAAAATATGCGGTTCCTGCGAATCGGTCCGCCGAAGGTCCCGCCAAATTGGCTCTGATCGAACGCGCCGCGAGTAGGCGAGAAGTAATTGCGCGCGTCCAGGTTCGTATTTCGCAAGAACTCGAACACGTCTCCATGAAATGCATTCGTGCCGGATTTTGTGACGACATTGACCTGGCCGCCGCTGAACTCGCCATATTCGGCGTCAAAATTATTCGTCAGAATCCGGAACTCGGCGATCGAGTCGAGATCGGGGATGATCGCCGTCCCCATGTTGACGTCCTCTTCCACATCGCTTCCATTCACCATAAAACCATTCGCGAATTCGCGCTGACCGTTGATCGAGATCGTTCCCGGATTCAGATCTCCCGATGGGCCAAGTGCGCTGGCGCCAACATCCTGCACGGTGTTCGATGTGATCGACGTCTCCGGCTCAATCCCCGGCTGAATCGTCATGAGATCGGTGTAACTGCGCCCATTCAACGGCATGGCGGTCATTTCTTTGCTGGTAATCACCTCGCCCATCTGCGAGCTTACAGTTTCAGGCTCAGCGCCGTTGTCTGAGACAGTAATCGAGTCCGTTCGCTTCCCCGGCGGCAAAGTCACTTCGATGCGGATCGAACTGTCGGTATCCACCGCAATTCCCATGCACCGGTAAGGGCGGAAACCGGCTTGCGTAATCTCAACGTCGTAGCGTCCGACCGGCAGGACAGGAAACACATAAACTCCCTGCCTATTGGTCAAAGTAGTTTCCCGCGAAGAAGTCGCAAGGTTGAGCGCCGTCACCGTGGCTCCAGCAATGACCGCGCCAGTCGGGTCTTTCACTGTTCCGGAGATGCTGCCGCCAGTCGCGGCAGCGCGTGCCAGACAAACCGGAACGAGAATCAGCAGCGCGCATGCGAAGCATCTTAGTTGTGAAACTTTTCTCATGCGAACATCGTTGGAGAACCGCCGGTTTCGGGAAGCATTTTTTGTTAGTTGCAACTCGGTCGCAACTAGGATTAACATCTATGAGCATGCCGGATAATGCGCATTCCTGTCTACGTTTCGCGAAAGAATTCGTCGCAGCGCAATTGCGACCACTTGCGACAGGCGAAAGCGAGAGATGAGTCATGCCCCTTCCGCAGACCGAAATCCCCGGCCGTCTGCAGGCGCATTTCGCCGAGCGCGGCATCCGCATGACCGAGCAGCGCCGCGCCATCTTGCGCGTGATCGAGACCGCCAACAAGCACCTGGACGCCAGCCAAATCCTTCGCAAAGCTCAGCGCCTTGATGCCCGCGTTGATCGCAGCACCGTCTATCGCACCTTGCGTCTGCTCAAGCGCCACGGCCTCATCGACGAGCTCGACCTCATGCACATCAACGGCGAAGGCCACTACTACGAGCGCAAGCTGGGAAAGGATCACATCCACATGGCCTGCCTGCGCTGCGGCAAGATCACCGAGTTCGTCAGCGATGAATTCGATAAGCTCAAACAACAGGTGGAAAGCGATTGCCGATTTCACGTGCTCGTCTCGCGCCTGGAAATCGGCGGATACTGCGCCGCCTGCCGCAGCGGACACTGAGAGCGTCGCAGGAGCGATTTAGGGAAAGGCACGGCTTCAGCCGTGCGGATGAGGCGACTCAGAAGGGACGGGGCTTTAGCCGCTGAGGGCCTTATGCTCTCACAGTCGGTTGGAGCGGCACAGCTTCAGGGAAGAATTTTGTCCAGCGAAATGCAAATACGCTTCCTTGCCCCCGACGATGCTCCGGAGTATTCGCGGCTCCGTCTGGAAATGCTCGAGCTGGAACCGCAGGCATTCAGTTCGTCCGCTGTGGAGCATCGCGCGCTGGGCATGGACGAGCTGCGCCGCCGCATCGGCTCCGCTCAGGAACATCAATTTATTGTCGGCGCGTTCGACGACGGGCGATTGGCAGGCGTTGTCGGCTTTTATCGCGACAGGGGACTCAAAACGCGCCACAAGGGGCACATCTGGGGTGTTTATGTCATGCCCGAAAAGCGCGGCCAGGGCCTTGCCCGCAAGATGCTCGAAACTGTCTTGCAGCGAGCCTCCACGATCACTGGCCTGGAGCAGGTATTGCTGTCGGTCGCAGCCACCCAGACTACAGCTTTTCGTCTCTATCAATCCCTGGGATTCGAATCCTGGGGCTGCGAGCCGCGAGGATTGCGCATCGCCGATCAATGGATCGACGAACATTACATGGTATTGCGGCTGAAGTGAGGCCGGACGGCTTTCGACCAAAAAAGAAAAGCGCCCCGACTTTTCAGTGCAGGACGCCTCGGCAGCCCTCCCCCAGAACTGCCAAACTACGCTTCGGATACTAGAGTCGGCCACTATTGCTGTAAACATCACTTTGGTAATGGAATTAGCGCAAAGCTAACAAGGACCCATCGTCGGAAACATCTCCCTAGTACCCGCCCTGTGAGTGCAATGGCCTGCCTTAAACGGTTAGTTACTGGAAAGGCTGGACTTTCCGGGAATTCTGCGAATACAGTTACAGGGAAAATGCGCACACTCACGGTCAGCATCATTGCCCTCGCAGCACTCGCCGCAGTGTCCCAGGACCGCCCGCCCAAAACAATTGTTGTTCCTTCCACCACAGCTGCCGTGGGCCCGCAGTGGGAAAAGGGTGCGGTTGAAGGAGGAACGTACAAGAATGCTTCCGTAGGGCTAGAAGTCACTCAAGCGGTCGGCCTTGAATTCGGAACTCCCGAACTAGAAGGAAATCCTGGCACGCTACCGCTGATCGTCACGATCACCGCTCTAGGTGAGAACAAGCCGGGTATCGCGAGGAAAGTGATGGCATTTTACACTGACGCATTGGCCTACTATCCATCCACCTACCGCTCGACTGATGACTATATGCGAAGGATAGTTCGCAGCCAGCAGAATGGGGGGTATCAGCCTATAGAAGCCACCCCTTATGCCATGTTGGGCGGGGTAGCCTTCGCCCGACAAGATTTCAAGAAGGGAATGGTGTATGAAAGTGTACTCGTAAAGGCGTGCGACATTCAGGCGTTGGTGTTTATTTTTGGGGGCGCGGACGAAGAAACAGTGAATCAATTGAGTGCTGCGACAGAATTGAAGCTTGATCCTACAACTTCGGGTTGTTTTTCAAATGCAGCTATGACGCAGGACAAACCGGCAAACGCGTCATCGAGCACGACCGCCGAGAGTGCGGGCAAACACTCGGGCCAGAGCTCCCCGGATGAGGGCTACGTCTCCGGGACGACCTTTACATCCAAATTTTTTGCGTTCACCTACAAGATCCCGGAGGGCTTGATGCCGCAAAGCGCTCAATTGCAGCAACACTCGATTGATCCTTCTCACGCACCTGCTAAGGATTTCGTTTTGCTCCTAGCCGCTAAACCAACCAAACCTTACGAAAACGTCCTAATACATGCTCAGGGCTCCGCTCGCTTCAAGGATGGAGCCGAATACCTTGAGAGCGTGGCATCAACGTACGCGAGGCTCGGGGTGACTGTGCTGGACGGTCCTGAAAAGAAAACTATCGGTGGGACGACCTTCTTTCGCGAGGACAGTTACTCTCCAAAGGGATCGTTCTACCAGACGCAAGTGTGTACTACCTCAAAAGGCTACGTTTTGGATTTTGTGCTCTCGGCGACTAATCGTGCGGATATTGAACAACTCTTCAATTCGCTGAATACGATTCAGTTTCTGTCGGCTGGACAAGAGTAGCCACCCAGAAAGATGTCTCTTTTAAATTCCTTGCGCGAGGAAGACCACTTTGCGCTGATAGCCAGAGGATTGGCGTAACATCCCGGATTACACTCAGAACCGACCCCTGGCCCCCGCCGCCTGTTACGATAATTGCAGTCCCATGATTCAGCTCGCCGGCGCCGGAAAACGTTTCGGCCATAAACTTCTCTTCGAAAACGCAGACTGGCTGATCACCGCCCAGGACCGCGTCGGACTGGTCGGCGCGAACGGCACCGGCAAGACCACGATCATGAAAATTCTCGCCGGCCTGGACACGGTCGATTACGGCGCGCTCACGCTCGCGAAAGGCACATCGGCGGGATATCTTCCGCAGGATGGTCTCACGCTTTCCGGACATACAGTTTTTGCTGAGTGCATGTCGGTGTTCGACGATCTGCGCGCCATGGAAAAAGAGCTGGAGTCGCTCATGCACAGCATGGCCGAACTCGACCACACCAGCGCGGAGTACGATGCCGTCGCCGATCGCTATCACGTGGTCGAGCACGAATTCCGCACGCGCGATGGATATTCCATTGAATCCGAAGTCGGCCGCGTGCTCATGGGCCTCGGCTTCAAGCAAGAAAGTTGGGATCGCCTGACTGACGAATTTTCCGGCGGCTGGCAGATGCGGCTCGCGCTGGCCAAGCTGCTGCTGCAGAAACCGAATCTGCTGCTGCTCGACGAGCCCACCAACCATCTCGATCTCGAAGCCCGCAACTGGCTGGAACAATATCTGCAGGAGTATCCGCACGCCTTTGTGCTCATTTCCCACGATCGCTATTTTCTCGACGTGACCATCAGGAAGATCGTCGAAATCTGGAACAAGAAGCTCTGGTTCTACACCGGCAACTACGACAAATTTCTCGTGCAAAAAACGCAGCGCAACGAACAACTGCAGACGGCCTACAAGAATCAGCGCGAGCGCATTGACCAGCTAGAGGTTTTCATCAACCGCTTTCGCTATCAGGCGACGAAGGCAAAGCAGGTCCAGAGCCGCATTAAGGAGCTCGAACGCATGGAACGGATCGAAGTTCCTCCCGAGGAAAAGACGATCCACTTCAAGTTTCCGCAACCCAAGCCCAGCGGGCGAATCGTCGCAGAATTTGAAAATGTCGCGAAGGCCTATCCGGCGCGAAGGCTAACGGGCAGGAACGGCGCCGGAGCGGAGCAAACGGCGGGGCGATTTTTAACAGAAAAAGACAAGGAAGTTTTTCGCGGCGTCAATTTCATGATCGAGCGCGGCGATCGCATCGCGCTTGTCGGTGTGAACGGCGCGGGCAAGTCGACACTGATCAAGCTACTCGCCGGAACCGAGCCGCTGACCGAAGGCGAATATCGCCTCGGCCATAATGTGCAGGCCGACTACTTCGCGCAGGATCAATACAAAGAACTCGACTCCGACGCCCGCGTCATCGATGATCTCGGCCGGATTTCTCCACGGTCCGGCGAGACCGAGCTCCGCGGTCTGCTCGGATGTTTTCTGTTTTCCGCGGACGACGTCTTCAAAAAGATCGGCGTCCTCTCCGGCGGCGAACGTGGTCGCTACGCGCTCCTGCGCTTGCTCCTGCACCCGGCGAATTTCCTCCTGCTCGACGAGCCGACCAACCATCTCGATTTGCGCGCCAAAGATGTTCTGCTCAGCGCGCTCATGGACTACACCGGCACGGTCGTCTTCGTTTCCCACGATCGTTATTTCATCGACAAGCTGGCCACCCGCGTCTTCGAAATCGGAGGCGGCAGGGTCGAGGTCTTCCCCGGGAACTACGAAGATTACCTCTGGCGCAAAGAGGGTGGCCAGGAAGCCGCTCCCACGCTCGACGATGTGCCGTCTTCTCGCGTCTCGCAAAACCAGCGAGGCACGAGGCCCACATCATTGAATCTTTCTGTTGCGGGTGCCCCAGCCGGGGGTGCCCCGCTTCTGGCCGAGTTCGCCAGAAGTGGGTCTTTTCCTGCGGAATCATCCAATGGCAACGGCAACTCCAACCCCAGCGAACGGGATGCGCCGCCCAAAAAGCGCCTGAATCCTCTCAAGCGCAAGCAGATGGAAGATCGCATTCAGGAACTGGAACAAGAAATCGAGCACGCCGAAGCGGCGATCACTCGATGCGAAACAGCGCTGCAGAACTTCGTCAGCGCGGAAGAAACGGAACGGCAGGCAAAAGAACTCGGCCGAGTGAAGGCAGAGCACGCCACGCTCTTGGAAGAGTGGGAAGAGCTTTCGCAATCGCTGCAGGAGAGCTAACCAGAGGCTTGGGACCGAAGGCTAGGATCCAAACCGGAGCCCCGGTTGGTTGAATTCTGGCGTGTTGTGCTCGCCCCTGATCCCTGACCTCTGGACCCTGATCCCGGGCCTCTGCTTTCTCACTCCGCCATCTTCGCCACGTGCACGTCGAACCCAGTCTTCGGTAAAAGCGACATCAGCTCGAATGCCTTGAATCCATCGCCGCTCACTTCCGTGTGCCGGTAAACTCCCGGCTCGTTCTCGATCGTTTCTCGGCGGCCTTCCATCTCGGCGAGAAAATCCTGCGCCCGGCTGACACTCACATCCACATCTTTCGCGCGAACGATCACCGCCTCCGAAGCATACGACCGCACCAGCTTCGGCCAGTATTTCTCCAGCAAATCGGTGCTGGCGAAAATGTCGGCCCAGATAATGCGTCCGTTTACGGCCACGACCACGCCGACCGCTTTGCGATCGCGCAACTGGTGAATCAAGCTCTCATAATTCTGCTCAATGGGTTTGGCCACGGCGTCGACTTGTTTTCGGACTTCGCCATTTTCCATGACCCTCGCGTAGGAACTCGTCTGTGCAACTTCTCCAGCCACACCCGGAGCTGCATTTTGTACTTCCACACTTTCCACGGCTTGCTGTTGCTTGCGAACTTCAGCCCAAACTTCGCCCTGATCCTTGTCTCCCATAGCTTTCGCGCGGACGGAGGGCTGTGCCATGAGCGTCACTGCGCCACCCACAGCGCCGCCTGATTTCAAGCCGTACATAGCTCCCGAAGCTCCGAAATTTTCGCTACTCTGCACCCATCGCCCCGGCTCAACGCAAAAAACGCCGAGGTCAATCGGATCGCTTTCCGCCGGCACGATGCGGTCTTTGCCTATCACGCGATCCTGCTTGCCGCCGGTGACGATTTCACCCGCTAGCAACAGCAGCGGCCGTTTGGAATTGTTCACCAGCACCAGCCGGTTGACCTGCGCTCCATCGTGCCGAATCGCGGGCACGCCCGGCCGGCGAATCAATCCCTGCACATTGCCGGCTTCCGTCACCACCACTTCCCCGGAACGCAATCCCTCATCGAGTGTAAGAAATTCGCCCGTAGGATACGTTTTCGCCGCTACCACCGGAAACACCGTCAAGCTTCCATGCCGGATCGGATCGAGCACTTTGTATCCCGACGTGCTAACGACTTCCCCCGCACGCGCGGATTTCTCTTCCACCGCAAACACTCCCGCAAACATCGCAACCACCACCACAGCCAGAACTTTTCGGCTCATGACGCGACCTCCTGATGCCGCAGGCGATTGAAGACACACGTTCCGGTCTGGCGAGCCTGAAATGGGCGCCCGGGTCCCGCCGCTTCTGCCAGACCTGGGAATAACCAAAAGCCAAGCCGGAGACTGTTCCCGCGCTCGCCGAAGGAACGGAAAGCCACACGCGGCTTGCGTCCAAAATTGACGCTCCGTACGTCCAAGAACTTGGTAGCATCGAAGGTTATTAGTCGTGGGTCGGCAGTCGTTGGGCGTTGGCCGTTGGCGCGGTTGCTTGTCAGTCCTTGCTGGCGGTCCGCAAAAGTTTTTGGATTTCGCCAGCGACTAACGACGGACGACTAACGATGGTCTTGCCTTTCGGGAAATGACTGCAGCGAAACAAACTTCCGCCATTCGGATCCTCGCGAATGAGGTCGCGGCGGAGCTTCATTCAAAGAGCGGTGGGGAAAAGCTCGGGCTAACGCTTGAAGCTCTCGTTCAGATTCTCTGCGAGATCGGGGAGAAACACTCGCCCTCTGCTTCCACCCGCGAACTTCGAACGCTTTTTCTGAGCCTGCGCATCGATGAACTCGCGCTCGCCCGCGCCTGCGCCGCCGGCCACAACTCCGCATGGGAGATTTTCCTGACCCGCTTCCGCGAGAAGCTCTATCAATCGGCGCTGCGCATTGCCCGCGAAGATTCCGCCGCCCGCGAGCTTGCCGACACTCTCTACGCCGATCTCTACGGCACGAATCTGCGGGATGGCCAGCGCGTCTCGAAGCTTTCCTCTTACAGTGGACGCGGCTCGCTCGAAGGCTGGCTGCGCACGGTGTTGGCGCAGGAATACGTGAATCGATATCGCCGCACAAAGCGGCTAGTCAGCCTGGAAGAAGAATCCGAGGAAGGAATGCAGTTTCCCTCGCCGGAACCGGAATCCGCGCCTCCGGCTGACCCACGTCTGACTCAAGCTACCGATGAGGCCCTCGCGCTTCTGCCCGCGGAGGACCGCACCATTCTGGCCGCGTACTATCTGGATGGCCGCACGCTGGCCGAGATCGCACGCATGCTGCGGGTGCACGAGTCCACCATCAGCCGCAAGGTCGACAAGCTGGCTAAGTCGCTGCGCAAGCAGATTCTGGCCGGCCTCACGCGGCGAGGCATGTCCCGCCGCCAGGCCGAAGAAGCCCTGGAAATCGATGTTCGCGACTTGCAGCTGGATATTCGCCGCAGTCTTGCGCAAGATTCCGCGCCTCCCGCGTTCTCAGAGAAGAGAGTGGAGGCAGGCGTCCGCGCAGGCCAGAGTGGTTTGAAAACATAGTTTGGGAAAGGTTGCTCGATAGGGTGGCGGGAGGCTATATGACAGCCCAGTCTACGAGATTCATAGTTCGCTGGATCGCCCGAATCTGGAGTGTCCTCAGCATACTGTTTATTCTCGCGTTCGCGATTGGAGAAGCCGGAGGCGGCCCGCGGCCGGGCCAACAGGAGTGGATCGGCTTGGTCTTCTTTCCGATTGGTGTTTGTGCGGGGCTCGCTCTCGCATGGTGGCGCGAGAGGCTGGGCGGGCTGCTCTCGATTGGATGCCTCCTGGCGTTTTACATTTGGAACCTGCTCCGGTCAGGACACGCGCCTCGCGGCCCGTGGTTTTTCCTGGTTGCAGCGCCGGGTCTTCTATTCCTGATTGCCGGGATATTGCCGCAGAGCCGGAGCGGCGCGCCAGTCACGCACCCAGGCTAAGGTTTGTGAAACGATAACGGAATTGCCGAGATGCAAAACGTTCCACAAATCGTTCGCGAGCGGCTGAGAGCCACGCCCGCCGTCGTGAATCATCCCGACGCAGAGATACTCACGGCTTTTGCGGAGCGCTCGCTGCTCAAGCCCGAGCGCGCAGACGTGCTTGCTCATCTCGCTTCCTGCGCCGACTGCCGCGAGATCCTCGCATTGGCTCTGCCAGCTATAGACACCGGGAGCGTCGTGCCTGTCTCCGTCTCTGTTCGCCGCTCCTGGCTCACCTGGCCTGCATTCCGCTGGGGATTCGCTACCGCCGGCGTCGCCCTCATCGCGCTCGGAGTCGTCGAATTCGAACATCATCGGCCCGCGAATTCTGCGGCAGTCGCCACGCAGCTCGCGCCCTCACCGATCGCCACCGAGATGAAAAAAGAAGTCGCGGCGTCGCCGGATCTGGAGCCCACGCAGAAGATCTCAGAGAGAACCGCATCTCTCGCGAAGAAAGCCCTCGACAAGCTCGCAGGCAAACCGCGCCCCCAACTTCAGGCCGCGGAATCACAGCCGCGGAACCCGAATCAAGCCGAGCCTTCCCAGCTGATGGCCGTCGCAAAGCTGCAAACACCCAAGGCTTCAGCTTTCACATCGCAGACCGTCGAAGTCCAAGCCCAGGGCGCGTCCTTAGATGCGCAAACCGCAGACTCGCAAATCGCGAAAGCATCCCCGGCCAGTGGCTCGGCAGAACAGTTCCTCGGCTACAACTCAGGACCACTGACGCGAGCGAAACCGGCTGACGTTGAACCGGTACAAGCTGGCGCCGCCTCTATTTTGGCAACGCCGCGCTGGTCGATTACCGCCATAGGCGGTTTGCAGCGTTCACTGGACCAGGGCAAAACCTGGCAGGATATCAACGTGAACGCGCCCGCCGCACCCCTCGTGGCAGGCGCACCCGGAATTGGCGGTTCGGTGACGACCACGAGTGTGAAGCAGAACGCCATAGGCGCCCCACTCGCCGGAAAAGTTTCCGTGACTCCGATTTTCTTCCGCGCCGTGACCGCAGCCGGAAACGACGTCTGGGCTGGCGGCTCCAACGCCGCCCTATTCCACTCGATCGACGGCGGCAATCATTGGACGCGCGTTTTCCTGTCGCCCTCGAACGCAGTTCTCACTGGCGACATTCTCAGCGTGGAATTCTCAGATCCACAACACGGCACCGTCGTCACATCTGCTCCCGAAATCTGGATCACGACCGACGGTGGCCAAACCTGGCACAAGCAGTAAATTGGTTTGTCAACGATGGGGCTTGGGAACCCGCCCGGGTTTCCTATGTAAGGAGCCGCCAGGCTGTCCTGAGCGGAGTTCCGCAGCCCAATTACAGAAATGTCGCTATCCTCTAAGGCCATAGCCTACGACAAATCGGTGAATACCGAATTGCTGGGGAGGCGCTCGACGGCACGCTTCACCTCAGCGCTGCTTGCGCCGTATGGTTCTCTGAGGCTGAAATTGTCGGAGGAATCGGAAGGCTGACAACAATGTGCGTGCCCGACCCGCTGGATTCGATCTTCATTTCGCCCTGAAAGTGCCTCACTCGCTCGCGCATGCCGCGAATGCCCACCCCGGATCCCCGCGACTGAATTTCCGCCAGCCGCTCCGGCGACATTCCCTGGCCCCGATCCTCAATATCGATGCACACTCGATCCTGTGCGAGGGCGATTCGTATCTCCGCGTTCTTGCTGCCGGAATGCCGATGGATGTTGGTTAGCCCTTCCTGCACCACCCGAAAGATCGCCAGCTCCATATCCGCTGGAAGCCGGCCGAAGTCCTCAGGAACATCCAGCGCAATCTCCAGCCCGCTGCGCTCTTTCAGTCCGTCTACATACCAGCTGAGAGCCGATGCCAGCCCGTTCTCATCCAGCAACGGTGGATGCAGCAGATAAGAGGTCGTCCGGATCTCGCGATGCAGCTGCTGCACGAGCTGCTCGATTCGCTGTCCATCCTTGACCAGTTCGGGGGCGACCGTTTCCGCCTTGCGGAGGAACGCACCCAGGCTCATGCCCAACACCGCAAGCGTTTGCCCTGCGCTATCGTGTAACTCACGGGCAACGTACCGGCGCTCCTCATCCTGCGTTTTCATCAGCCGCACCGAAAGGTCGCGAACCTGTTCCGATTGCCGCAGAATATCGGCGTTCTTCTCTTCCAGTTCCTTGGTGCGGGCCCGCACCTCGGCATCAAGCGTTTTGGCCAGCCGTCGATAATTTTCCTCGTTGCGCTTCTGATCCGTAATGTCAACCCCCGTGGGATGCAGGAAAATCACCTCGCCCTTCTCGTCAACAATGGGATAGAGCACAAAATGCGTCAGGCGGTCACTGCCATCCGCAAACGAATAGCGCAGGATGTCCTGATAGGCCGTTCCCGCCCGGGCCACCGGAATGGCGGCGCGAATCTTCTCTTGCGATTCCTTGAAATTCCTCCACCACGGCGTCTCCCAGAAGTACTTGCCCAGAACATCCTCGGCCTTGTATCCGCAGGTATCGAGGCAGAGCTTGTTGGCTTCGACCAACACGCCGTCCTTGCTGATGATGCCGGCAAATTGTGTGGTCTGCTCGAAGACCGCTCGGAATTTCGCTTCGCTTTCCCGAAGAATCTGCTCCGCGTGTTTCTGCAGCGTAATGTCTTTCGCCACTTTCGAAGCGCCAACTACGTTTCCGGCAGCATCGAGAATGGGCGAGATCGTGAGCGACATGTCGAGCAGAACGCCGTCCTTGCGCTGGCGCACGGTTTCGAAATGATCGACGCGCTCGCCCCGCCGCAGGCGCCGCAGAATCTCGTTTTCTTCCGCCAACCGCTCCGCCGGGATGATCAGCGTTATGTGTTTTCCGATCGCCTCGCTCGCCATGTAACCGAACGTCCGCTCGGCACCTTTGTTCCAGCTGGTGATGATGCCGTCGAGATTCTTGCTGACGATCACGTCGTCGGAAGAATCGACGATGGCGGCAAGCAGGGAAGCATTCCGCTCCCAGCGCTTTTTCTCTGTGATGTCCTTCGCCACCTTTGAAGCGCCAATGATGCACCCCGTGGAGTCCTTGATCGGTGAAATCGTCACCGAGACGTCGACCAAGCTGCCGTCTTTGCGCTGGCGCACGGTATCGAAGTGATCGACTGGCTCCCCACTCCGAATCCGACGGAGTATCTCGGCTTCTTCCTCCTGGCGATCTTTCGGGATGATCAGTGCCGTGAGCGGCTTGCCGATCGCTTCCCGCGCCGTATATCCGAAAATGCGTTCGGCACTTTTATTCCAGCTGGTGACGATGCCGTCCAGATTCTTGCTGATGATAATGTCGTCAGAGGAGTCGACGATCGCAGCCAGCAAATTACTCGTCTGTTCGCTCGGGCTCCGCTGAAATTGAGACGGATTTATGCTGTTGCGATTGTTTTTCTGCTTTTCGAAGCTCTTCTCGATCATCGGCAAAAGGTCGCGGCGCAGATCCGACTTCGAGCAGTAGCCCCGCGCACCCACCTCAGCCGCCTGTCGCGACATGATACGAGCGTCGTTCTGACTCACCAGGATGACATCGAGTTCCGGAATCTCGCGTCGCAGAATGCGCGTCGCGTCCAAGCCGTTCATCCTCGGCATGGTTACGTCCATCAGAACGATATCCGGCCGCTTTGCCTTCGCCTGCTCAATAGATTCGAGGCCGTCCGCCGCTTCTCCACACACTGCCAGTCCAGGACGCGACGAGACAAAATCCCGGATGATACCGCGCACCCGTTCGTCATCGTCAACTACAAGTACTCTGAGCGGCCCCATGAATCAGACCCGGCAGGCAATTTCACTTGCGCCCCGAAGGAACTTTCATCTTCTCACGGATGCAAACCCTCCGATATACCGCAAACATACCAGCCAGCCTCATGCCTTCACCGTAGGTATGCCGAATCGCGCCGCCTCAGTTCGTATCTCGCGCGCCGATTCCGGCAGCATTGTTTCGAAGAGTATTTGGCCCCGTGCCAACACCAGCCTTACTCTTTTTTTTCCTCTAAATCGTCTCTTGTCCGCTCCAGTATTTGAGTGAGTTCATCGATCAGTCGCCTACACGTGTTGTGATCCTGTTCTTTATCGAGCAGGGCACATAGCTCATACATCCGCTGAATGTCTTCTATTCTCATCGCCGAATGTGATGCGAGAGCAGCGGCGCACTGGTCAGCAGTGAATGCTTTATTCAAAGTGATTAACTTTCCTTAGAAAAAACCGCTATCCGTTTGCAAAAAACTCCCGGTCGCAAGTGATTCCAATTCCACGCTCCATACCCAGCGCCAATGTGGAAAGGACTCAGGTTCTTACCGTAGTGGACCCCGGTGCCCAGGTTGGCTGGCAATCTGGCGCCCTTCATTTCCACGTAGAGTTAAGAGAACTCTGCGACGGACTCACCTCAGGAGACTCAACTGGGGCTCATTGTTTTTTGCATTTCATTGTGCAACTACAGGATTTGCTGTATGGGGTTGGGATGGTTTGCGTAGTAAAGAGTTGTCTAACTCTGGCCACTGCAGCGCCCAACTGCAGCGTTGTGAGCGAATTCATCACAACTGATCCGGTGATGCTATGGACGACACGATCAATATCTTATTGGTAGACGACAATCCCTCCAAATTGCTGACATATGAGGCCATGCTCAGTGAACTCGGCGAAAATCTCGTCAAGACGAATTCAGGGATGCAAGCGTTTGAGCAGTTGCTGAAAACGGATATTGCGGTGGTCCTCATGGACGTGAGCATGCCGGGGATGGATGGGTTTGAGACTGCCCAAATGATCCACGAGCATCCGCGATTTCACAATCTGCCGATAATTTTTGTTTCGGGAATTCTCGTTTCAGATCTGGACCGCATTAAGGGATATCGGTACGGAGCCGTGGATTATGTTTCCGTGCCTGTCGTTCCAGAATTGCTGCGGGCGAAGGTAAAAGTCTTTGCAGATTTATATCGTAAAACCCGCGAATTGGAGTTGTTGAACAATCGCATCATCACCTTGCGAGACGACGAGAGAAGACAGATTGCCCGCGAATTGCACGACAGCGTGGGCCAACTGCTTGCGGGAATCAGCATGAACAATTCTCTCTTGAAGCCCCAGTGCGATCTTCTCGGCCGCGACGCAGCTAAACTCCTCGCCGAAAATACCGCTCTGGTCGAAGAAGCGATCAAGCAGATTCGGACGATTTCCCACCTGTTGCACCCTCCTCTGCTCGATGAAGCCGGGCTCGTGTCTGCGCTTCGCTGCTACGTCGAAGGCTTTTCTCAGCGCAGCAATATCCTCGTGACGCTGGACATTCCCGAGACATTTAGCGGGTTATCCAAAGATATGGAGCTTTGCATCTTCCGAGTGGTGCAGGAATGTCTGGCCAACGTGCATCGACACGCGAACAGTCCTACCGCTGGAATTCGTGTGCAACAGGGCGAGTCCTCTCTGCACGTTGAAGTAGAGGACGCTGGCAAAGGAATCTCCGCACTGCAGCACGGAACATTGACTCCAGCCCAAACCGGGGTCGGGCTTCGCGGAATGCGAGAACGATTGCGCCAGTTCGGCGGTACTCTGCAGATTCACTCCAACGACAATGGGACACGGGTCATTGCGGTTTTGCCAACTTCACTAACGATACCTCCGGGTTCATTCCCCCCAGCAGTCCTGGACAACGCCAACCGAGGGTGAGACTGAACCGTCAGGATTGTTACCCGCTCAACAGAACGGTCTGGGCCACCGCCTGACCCGCGCAACAATGGAGAAAGCACAAGTGCTTTTGTGCCCGAATTCCTCGCAGTTATCAGGTCCGCTCACTCGCACTGCAGGGAGTTTCTAGGGCCAAGGCCAGGGAAGGTCCATTTTGCCGCCTGAATCCACCCCGGCAGGCGCAAGCCCCTTCCCAGCGGTAACCGCAATTCCCACAAATCCGAGCAGCCAGCCATCCCCAATTCGCATCTACCGGATATAATGGTGAAAGTCCCGGTGGAAGTTCCTCTTCCAAAAGACGGCCAAACGGATGTCCATGAAAACTAAAGTAGTGATCCTTGCCACCTCCTTCGCCGTACTCGTCTTCATTGTGATCGGCTCCATGGGAGGCGTCCACGCCTCCTCCAATGACGGCGCTTACCGCCAACTCCAGGTTTACAGCGAAGTGCTCTCGCGCGTGCAGAGCGAATATGTGGAAGAGCCCAACATCCCCAAGGTGACCAATGGCGCCTTGCATGGCCTGCTCGAATCCCTCGATTCAAACTCGAGCTATCTCACGCCTGACGCTTACAAGGCCTACAAGGATCACAAGTCTCAGGGAAGAGCTGATATCGGAGCTATCATCTCGAAGCGCTTCGGATACGCCGACGTTGTCGCCGTCCTGCCCGGTTCCCCGGCCGAAAAAGCCGGAATCGAAGAAACCGACATCTTCGAAACCATTGAAGGCAAGAGCACCCGCGAAATGTCTCTGCAGGAGATTCGCAACCTGCTTTCCGGTGCTGCCGGAACCAGCGTCGAGGCTGAGATCGTTCACGGACGTCAGCCCGCCGAGCCGCAGAAAATCTCCATCACGCGCGCCATCGTTCCAATTCCCCCGGTCACCGACAAGGAAATGGAAGATGGCATCGGCTACATCAAGATCGAAGCTCTGACCAAGGGCAAGGCGCAGGAGATCGCCGCCAAAATTAAGTCGCTGGAAAAATCCGGCACCAAGAAAATTCTTCTCGATCTCCGTAACTGCGCCGATGGCGAAGAGAGCGAAGGCATCGCCGTTGCCAACCTGTTCCTGAATCACGGCACGATTACGTATCTCCAGGGGCAGAAATTTCCTCGTGAGTCCTTCAACGCAGATCCTTCGAAGGCGATTACCAATTTGCCGTTGGCCGTGCTCGTCAATCGAGGCACAGCCGGAGCCGCTGAGATCGTGGCCTCCGCAATTCTCGAAAACGCTCGCGGCGATGTCGTCGGCGACAAGACTTTCGGCGACGGCTCCGTCACTAAGACTTTTGATTTGCCCGACGGCGGCGCCTTGATCCTCTCGGTAGCTAAGTACTATTCGCCGAGCGGCAAGGCCATTCAGGATGACGCCGTCACGCCCAATGTCCTCGTCGCTGACCAGAGTGACAATTTCGTTTCTGACGACGAAGACCAGACCGCTCCTCAGGATGACGCCGAGCCGAAGAGTACAGTCGACGACCAACTCAACAAGGCGGTCGAAGTTCTGAAGAGCCGCGCGAGCTGAATTCAGCTAAGGATTTGCATAAAAGCCGGTGCTCCATCCTAGCCGCGTTTTGTGCGGTCAGGGTGGGGGTTTCGATTTTTTGATCCTCGACGAAATCAACCCGAACCCGTCGCGCTCCCGTGGTGCTATCCTGAATTTTCACCTTCATGAAATCGCTCTACCAGGATTTGCCCGAGCTCGAAATCGGCGGACGCAAGCTCGTCGGCCGCGTCCTGTTCGGGCTTCTCGTGCTCCTCTCCGCGCTCATCGGCGCTACCGCCGGGCTGCTCATCGTCTACACGACCGATCTTCCCCAGGTCGACGCCCTCGAGGCCTATCGTCCCATCTCGACCACCGAAATCTATGACGACCATAACCGCGTCGTTGGCTCCTTCGCTCTACAGCGCCGAGTAGTTGCCACCTACGACGATTTTCCACCCGTGCTGCGCGAGGCCCTCGTCTCCATCGAAGACAAGGATTTCTACCGTCACTCTGGCATCAATTTCTGGCGTATCGTCGGCGCTGCATATCGCGACATCGAATCCGGCGGCAAAGTCCAGGGCGCGTCCACGCTGACCATGCAGCTCGCCCGCAATCTTTTCCTTTCGCCCGATCGCTCCTACCACCGCAAAGTGCAGGAGGCGATGCTCGCCATTCAGATCGAGCGCCATTTCACCAAGCCGCAGATCTTTACCCTCTACGCCAACCAGATTTTTCTCGGCCATGGCGTCTACGGATTCGAAGCCGCCTCCGAGTTCTATTTCAGCAAGCCCGCTAAGCAGCTCACTCTCGATGAAGCCGCACTGCTCGCCGGATTGCCCAAAGGGCCGGGCGTTTACTCTCCAATTAACCATCCTGACCGCGCCGAGAAGCGTCGCAATCTCGTGATCAACGCCATGCTCGAAGATGGCAAAATCACCGCCACGCAGGCCGCCGACGCGCGCAATGCCCCGCTGGTCCTGCATCTCGCCCACGATCCCAATTCGCTCGCGCCCTATTTTGTCGAGGAAATCCGCCGCTATCTCGAATCCAAATACGGCGCTGATCAGGTCCACGAAGGTGGCCTGAAGGTCTACACGTCGCTCGACGTCGATCTACAGAAAGCCGCGAATCAAGCCGTTCTCGACGGCCTCGCCGCCTACGAGCGGCGCCACGGGTGGAAGGGCCATCTCGAAAATATCGCCGACGAGGGCCTTACTCTCGAAAAATATTCCCACCCCGACTGGGACGACGAACCCGAAGTCGGCGGCTACATACATGCCCTCGTCACCGCCGCCGGTCCCGGAATCGCGACATTGAAATTCGGCCGCTACACGGCTGCGCTGGCTCAGCCCGACGTAGCCTGGACCGGCCAGAAAATCGTGAACATTCTCAAGACCGGCGATATCTGTTACGTCAAGATTCTCTCGCTCAGCCCCAACGGCGCGGCCAAAGTCAGCCTCGAACAAGATTCCGGAGCCCAGGGCGCGTTGCTCGCGCTCGACAACACCACCGGCGGAATCAAGGCTCTCGTCGGCGGACGCGACTTCAACGACTCCAAATTCGATCGCGCCACACAAGCGCTGCGCCAGGTCGGCTCCTCTTTCAAACCGTACGTTTACACGACCGTTATTGATCAGGGAGCCACCCCCGACGACACCATTCTCGACGAGCCCGTCAGCTTCGAAACCCCCTCCGGTCCATACTCGCCGCACAACTACGACGACAAATTCGAAGGCATCATCACGCTTCGCCGCGCCCTTGCGCAATCGCGCAACATTCCTGCCTTGAAGCTCGCTAACAAAGTTGGAATCAAAGAAGTGATTGACTATGCTGAGCGCTTCGGCATCACCTCCAAACTTCCGCCCTATCTTCCCGTCGCTCTCGGGTCCGCCGAAATCACGCTGATAGAGCAGACTTCCGCCTACAGTGTCTTTCCCAACGATGGCGTCCGCGTGATCCCCCGTTACATCACGCGGGTTACCGACTACGAAGGCCGAGTGCTCGAAGAGGATTTTCCTGAAGTCAAAGACGTGATCAGCGAACGCACCGCCCGCATCATGACCTCGATGCTGCGCGAAGTTGTTCTGCATGGAACAGGGATCGCCGCATCCAGGCTGCCATTCCCCGTCGCCGGCAAGACGGGAACGACCAACGACTTCACCGATGCCTGGTTCGTCGGATTTTCTCCCACGATGACCTGCGGCGTCTGGGTCGGCTATGATGAAAAAAAGTCTTTAGGCGCGAGAGAAACCGGCGCCCGCGCCGCGCTTCCGATCTGGATGAACTTCATGTCCGCCGCCATGGCCGGAAAAGATGCTGGTCAGTTCCAGCCACCGCCCGCCACGCCCCATGCGATCGCTCAAAAGTTGGATACGCCCGACAACGCCCCCGAATCCGACGAAACCCATTAGCAGCATGTCGATTTATAGCGGTCCACATACTGTTGAACTAGCCGTTTTGCCCAGTGACAGCGGGCGTCCCCGGCTTGGGAGCTGAAAGCGAGACTCAAATCAGAGGCCGACAGAACGCAGTCGATACCGCCTCACGAAGTAGGCGATCCAAAAACCCGCTGCCAGCACCCAGTACGCCAAAGCGATGCGCGGTACGTCGCGCACTATCATCCACGTGATATGACCGTCATCGAAGGTGAACGAAAACGGAACTAACGTGAAGGCGATCGCCAGCGCCAGTATCCAAACCGTTCGCTGCAGCTTGGCTCGCGTGCGTGCGAGGGCTTCGGCTTCGTGATTCTGCGGCAAGGGCATGATAGTTCCTCCAGTCAGTATTTTTTCTAACGAACCAGGTGTTCGGCTGGCAGCTACGGCGGCCAGAGCGGGGTCGCGCGCCAGGAATTCCTCAACCAACACGCGAGTTTCCGGACATACTTCTCCGGCGAGATACAGCGGCAGTAGATCTTGGATGATGTTGCGCGTGATTTCCATGTTCACCTCCGTTGCTCGCGTGCCTGCACCAACTTGAGCCGGGCACGATGGATTTTCGTCTTGACCGCTCCCAAGGACAACCCAAGCGTTTTCGCGATCTGCTCGTAGGAAAATTTCTCGACTGCTGACAGCAGTAACGCGGTTCGATCCACTTCAGGCAATTGCTGTAAGTCGCGCATCACGTACTCCAACTCGGCGCGCTGTTCGGCTGAGTCGTGCGGGGCCAGCCGGGGATCGGAGATATCCTGTTTCAGGGGCAAGCGCCGTCCCGAGTGCCGGAGGCCCTGCCGATAGCAATTCCGTGCGATGACCAGAAGGTAAGCCTTCACGGTGGATTGCCGGATTGCCCCAGGGGCGCTCCAAGCGCGCACAAACGCCTCTGACACAATGTCCTCGGCGTCCGCCCGATTCCCGCTTAGGAAGTAAGCAAAGCGAAAAACGTCCTGTGCATACTTCTGGTAGAGCGACGAAAAGTCAGTCATTTCGCGTCCACTGACAATATCCCGCAGGACCGATAAAGTTTCACCTTTCGAGAAACATCCACCAAGACCGGTGGATCAGTATGCAAGACAGGTTTGGGTGGACCGGACAGAGTTTGTGCTTCACGGAAGGGAAAGCAAGTGGTGAGGCTATCAAGAGTTACAATGACTGTGACCAGATGAAACGGAGGCAGGCTCTGCAGGGACGCAACCATGCTGACGGATAATCTGGCTGCCTCATCGAGCCGATGTCTAGCAGTGCGGAGGCTCTTCTCTCGCGCTGCACACTGAGGAGAGGGAGTCATCGGACGATAGACCCACATGCCTTGAGAATCCCCCTTCTCAGGGGCGGAACCTACTCTAACGGAGAACGTCGCTTCTCCAGTTCAGGCTGAGCCAAGACACTTGGAAGGTATAAACTTTTCCGATCACTGGCACGCAAACGTGGTGCGGCGGTTTGCTCGGGGCCGGAACTAGGAGGCGGACGGCAGTGGCTCAACTGGCTTTCGGCAATCCCGGATAGGCGATCAGATCGACTACTAAGTCACCGCAGCGTGCGCCATCGACGAGCGCCGAAGTCAAAATTGAATAAGACTCCGTCTTTCCCACACCCCCTTTGAGGGTCTCCAGGTTCTGCTGCAACGAGAAGATCGAATGCCTCATTTCGGCGCGTAAACCCTTCATCTGTTCCTGCAGTGTGCGCATTTCACGGATTCCTTCTCGAACAGCCGCTCGAGACACTGCACACAGCGGGTCCGCACGATCTATTTGAAATTCATCGCGGACCGGACTGGCCGCTACCCACGTATCCAGTTCGACTTTCGTCGCTACCACTGAGCCGCGCGCCCTGCCAGCCGGCCTTCTCACAGGAAGGTGCAACTCGCCCTCATAACGTTGCACGGTGCGGACGCCTTTACCGAGATAGTTCGCAATATCTTTCCAACCACTGAGAATGTGTGTCGACGCGCTGGTTCCCGGATTCATAACGACCTTCACTTCGGGCAGGATGGATTCTTTTTGGACGGACCGATGTTGCCTTCGAAACCCCAACAAATCTTTCTCTGACGCAAATTCTAGCACTAATCCTCTCGCGGTCTCACGGGGGAAAATTGAGTTCCCCGAATTCAAAAAATGCAGTTGTCGGGGTGGGTCGTGATTACAGCGGCGGAAAGTCCGGCGCAATCACGCGCCGCACAACGGTCCTGTTTGCAGCAAATGGCAGCGGCCGAAAACGATACCGATCATGAACTTATTCACCGCTCCAAATGTGAAAACAACCCCTGCGTTGATCCAAGCTGCTACAAATTCAGGTTGCTGCAAAATGAAGCCCTTTCATCCTAAGCACTTGCGTCACTCTAGTATTGCGATTCGAGCTTCTGCGTTGCAGGGATGTTTTGGAAGATCGCAACCTAAGCATTCGATTGGCCCGTGACCTTTCGTACCTTCGTTTAGGTGAGGCCGGGCCAGTAGAATCGAGAATATGACGCTGGACTCCCTGCTTCTGAGTCAGGACCCGGAACTTGTGCGTATCATCCGGCCGACGCTGGAGAACCTTTCGATCGACGTCGAAGTTTGCCATGAAGCCCGTAAGGCTACAGACATTCTCATCTCTGAAAAATTCGACGCCGTCATTGTCGACTGTGACGACCTCCGGGGCGGATTGGAAGTGCTGCAAGGGCTGCGCGCCACACCCAGCAATAAGAATTCCGTTACATTCGCCGTCCTGAACGGAAAGAGAACCACGACGCAGGAAGCTTTCGGGATGGGAGCAAATTTCGTACTGCAAAAGCCCATCAGCGCATTGAATGCATCGCGCTGCTTCCACGCTGCCTTAAATTTCATGGTGCGCGAGCGTCGGCGCTACTTCCGCCATCCCGTGAAGATGCTGGTGAAGATCCTCATGGGAGACAAGGCGATGAATGCCACCAGCACGAATCTAAGCGAGAGCGGAATCGCGCTTATTCTGCACGAAGCTTTGCCCAAGGGCGCGATTTCCCGACTGCAATTCACGCTGCCGGAAACCGCTACCAATTTCGATGTCGAAGCAGAAGTGGTGTGGGCTGATATCAAAGGCCGGGCTGGGCTGCGCTTCCACAACCTTCCCAAAACTGCGCGCGAACAACTCGAACGCTGGCTCGACGCGCGCCTGGAAGAAGAAATGCCCGGAGCCAAAGACCGGATTGCTGCTGCAGATTCCGGAACCGTCCACTAGAAAGGAACGAAGATAGCGCTCCGGCACGCCTTGGTCCGTGCGGCGGAGATCTATTTGCGCAGATAATTTCGCCCGGCCGGCTTTTGATTGTCGGTGTATCTACCTTGTGACTTTGCGCCATTCCCCGGGCGTGGCAGCATGGATAGACCGAGTGCAATTACTCTGAAGGCATCCTATGCTCAACGAAGACTTTCGCATTGCTAAGATGCAAAGAAGTCTGCGCTGGTTCGAGCAAGATATCCCTCTGCTCAACATGCGCGTCAAAGATCTTTCCAAAGAGAGGCAGGAATCCGCCAGAAAGTTCGCGGCCGCAATTATTGATCAAACCCGCGCCGAACTGGAACGCCTGCTTCGCGAGCGATCGGATGGAATGAGCTCTCCCGCAGAACGACCTTGCGAACCGGCGGATTAATTCGCCACTCGACGCGCAGCACCGATATAGCTAGACCGCCGACCCAGCCGCCGCATGGGAGGACGCTCGGTGCGGCCGGTTCGATTCTTGTTCTGCGACCGTGACTTCTTCCCATAGTGATTTGTCACGCAGGATGCGCGACACCAGCGCAGTGTGCATCGCATGGCCGGCACGGTCGGCGACGATGTTGCCAAGAATCTGTTTTCCTAGCAAAGCCAGATCGCCGACCAGATCGAGAATCTTGTGGCGTACGAATTCGTCGCCGAACCGCAGCGGGCCGTTTTCCAGTCCATTGCGCGTCAGCACGATGCAGTTTTCTTTCGAGGCTCCGCGAATCAGTCCCATATTGCGCATCGCCTGCTCATCTGCGCGCGAGCCAAACGTTCGCGCCGGCGCGATGTGTCGCAAGTAGCTACCGTTGCTCAACTCCACTTTGAATGTTTCTTTGCCGATCAGGGGATGGGGAAAATCGATGGAATAAGAAACACCATAGCTCTGGGCAGGATATACGGCGATAAACTTGTTCCCTTCGCGCAGTTCCATTTCCCGGCAAATTTGCAGATAGGTGCGCGGCCGCCGCTGCTTACGAATGCCGACTCTTTGGATCATCTCGACAAATGGCTGCGCGCTGCCGTCGAGGATGGGCAGTTCGAGGTTATCCAGTTCGATGATGGCGTTATCGATGCCCATACCGATGAAGGCCGAGAGCAGGTGCTCCGTCGTGGAGATGAGTACGCCCTTTTTCATCAAGCTGGTGGCGTAGCTCACGCGGGCGACATTGCGGCTCACCGCTTCGATCTCGAAGCCGTCCAGATCAGTGCGGCGAAAGACGATTCCCGTGCCCGGCGGAGCCGGAAGAATGCGCATCGAAACCGGCGCGCCGCTATGCAGCCCAATGCCGGAGCATTCCACGGCGGAGCGGATTGTTTGCTCACGAATCAAAGCGGGGGACGAGGGATAATAAAGTAGACTACAGCCTGTCCGGAAACTCCGGCTGTGGCAAAAAAGCCACACTTCGTGGCTTGAGGATCAGATGCGTCAACCGCCGAACTGCCCAAGCCTTCGAGACATTCACTGGTATTAGCACCTCTGCGCGCATAGTTCCTTGACACTAAGCTGATGCCGAGCGAGACTCCAATTACATCCGTACAATTCACGTTTTGGACCGGGCATTGCAGCAGGGAACGGCAACTCGAACCTCGCAGGCCAGCATTTCCGCCGCGCTCGCGGTCGCAGCTGCGAATGCAAGCGCTCGCCTCCCTTCCACGCAGAATGGCAGCAGTTTAGCTGACATCGCGCAGCGCGACCTTGACGCAGCGTTGCAGTTGCTGGCGGACCGTGCCCAATACATTACCGGATCCAGCGGTGCAGCCATCGCCCTGCGGCGAAGCGGCAAAAAAGACATGCTATGCCGCGCCAGTGCCGGATCGAGCGCCCCTGAATTAGGCGCTCTGCTTTCCACTGAATTTGGCCTTTCCGCCGAGAGTGTGCGCACTCGCCAGGTTCTGCGCTGTGACGACGTCGAACAAGACGCGCGCGTGAACCGCGAAGCTTGCCGCCAGCTAGGAATTGCATCCCTTGCCGTCATGCCCGTCGTCAATGACGACGAAGTGCTCGGCGTCTTTGAATTATTTTCGGGGAAAGCGAATGCGTTCGGCGAGCGCGACCTGACTGCGCTGAAGCGTCTTAGCGAAATGGTCGAAACCGCAGTCAAACTTTCCCGTGCGGCCGAACAGCTGCCGGAAAGCCTGCTGGAAGGTGCGTCCGCCGATATGCCAGCCGCCGAAACTGCCAGCCGCGAGCCAGCATCGGCGGAAATTGAGAATTCGGTCCTCGAAGTGGAAGCCGAGTTTGTCTCCGATGCGGTGCTGCCGCAGCAAACTCCAGCGATTGAGGCTGTTGAGATGCAGGGAGCGGCAGAAATCTCGGTGCCAGAAGTTTCAATACCGGAAGTCTCAATAGAAAAGAAAATCGAGCCCCTGCCAGCATCCAGTCCTGCCCATTCAGAATCCGCCGCGCCGAGGCTCTCGCCGAGTGATTCCGCATCCGAGCAAATGGTTCGGCCGCTGTTGTGGTCCGTCGCGCTCGATCCGAGATCGAATGGAGCGCCGGGTCAAGCCGAGCGTGGTCAAGTGCCGGCCACCCTCAGAAATCTGCGGAAATGCGACGCCTGCGGCTTCCCGGTGTCCCCTGGCCGTACCCTGTGCGTAGAGTGCGAAGAAAAGAAGTGGCGAGGTCAGCTGAATTCTCCGCGGGCCGGTCGTGTTCCCGTCGCCGCAGCCGCGGCTGCAGCGGGCGTGGCCCCGGCTGCGATGCGGGCGCCAGCCGCGTCGCAGGAAACGGCCAAATCAACACCAGCGACCGCGAGATCTTCCCAAGTAACCAACGGCAGCGCCCGTAAAACAGTGCCGGAAGTGCCAAAGGTCGAAGCTTCGTCTCCATCAGAAACGCCGCCAACCAACACCAGGGCCCAAGCGTCTGCCCGCGAGCCTGAACTGGTTCTAACGGCAGCAATGAACCCATCAGGGTCCTGGGTTTCCGAGCATAAGT
>Ga0335072_10001708_pt1 | contig 35058 bp, 27 predicted proteins | sample Lox_Sample_21_FD_206725 | JGI IMG/M metagenome (GOLD analysis project Ga0335072, IMG submission 206725) | Soil microbial communities from Loxahatchee National Wildlife Refuge, Florida, United States - Lox_Sample_2.1 | ecosystem: Environmental > Terrestrial > Soil > Wetlands | place: USA... | reverse complement strand
TTGAGCCCGGTGAGAGCCGGGACGTGATCATCGAGGTGCGGCGGGATGACCTGGCCTACTGGGACCGGCGGGTCGACCGGTTCGTGGTTGAGGGCGGCGAGTACGCGGTGTCGGTCGGCGCCTCCAGCCGCGACCTGCGGGTCACCGGATCGGTCACAGTCACCGGCGACCACGTGCGGATCCCGCTGACCCTCGAATCGACGCTGATGGAGGTGCTCGCCGACCCGGTCGCGGCCACGATGGTCGCGGACACGTTCGCCGCGATGATGCCAGCCGAGGACCTCGACGCGACCGAGGCCATGGGCGTCGACATCCTGTCGCTGATCGGGTCGGCCCCGGTTGGCCGGATGGTCGCCCTTTCAGGCGGCGCCCTTACTCGCGAGCAGCTGGAGCAGCTGCTGGCCAAGGCCAACGCGGAGGGCCAGCAGTAGGTGGCCTGGGTCGTGCCCCTGGCCCTCAGGGGCACGACCTTCGGGTCAGGAGGCGGCGCGCCTGAACCGCTAGAAGTCGGCCCAGTGCGGCGGACGATCCCGCCGCAGCCAGTCATCGTCACGCTCGGGATAGTCACCCCAGCCCGCGTCGGTGTCCTCGCGGCTCTGCTCGGGCAGCAACGGCTCAGCCGACGGGGTCGGCCCAGCGGGTGGCGGGGTCGGCCCAGCGGGTGGCGAGGCCGGCTGTGTGTCCTGCGATGTCACGGCATCCTCCTCCATGGCCCTACCCGAAAACCGAGATTACCTGGTCGGGGCGGCCACGGACCCCCGCTGGCCCGGGCGCGCCTCCCGGGGCAGCCTATGCCCGCCTCGCCGCTTACAATCACACTCGCGGCAGTTATGCCGTTATGGGACGGCGGCACCGAGTCGATAGAGCGGAGGAACCTTGCATGGAGAATCCCGCAGCTGAGCCGGTCGTGCCTGACCTGGACACATCGCGGCCGCATATGGCCCGCATATACGACTACTTCCTGGGCGGCAAGAACCACTTCGCGGCCGACCGTGAGACCGCCGAGCAACTGCTCGCGCACATGCCCTCGCTGCGTACCTCGGCCCGGGAGAACCGCGCCTTCCTGCACCGGACGCTCAGGTACCTGGTAGCCGAGGCCGGCATCAGGCAGTTCCTCGACATCGGGACCGGGCTGCCCACCACGAGCAACGTTCACGAGGTCGCTCAGGCGGTCGCGCCCGAGTCCCGGGTGGTCTACGTGGACAACGACCCCATGGTCCTCGCGCACGCGCGGGCGCTGCTCACGTCCTCGCCGGAGGGCCGCACCGCCTACATCGACGCTGACCTGCGCAAGCCGGAGGCGATCTTGTCGCATCCGGAGACCCGCGACGTGCTGGACTTCAGCCAGCCAATCGCGCTGACCATGCTCGCCACCTTGCACCTGATCCAGGACGAGGACAACCCCGCCCAGGTCCTCGGCACGTTCCTTGATGCCCTGGCGCCCGGCAGCTACTTCGTCGCCACGCACATCACCATGGAGCACGCCAGCGGTGCCGTCTCCGCGGGCCAGCGGACCCTCAGGACGGCCGGCGTGTCCGCGCAGGCGCGCGACTCCGACGAGTTCGCCCGGCTGGCGTTCGCCGGACTTGAGCTGGTGGCGCCGGGTGTGGTCCTGGTGTCGGACTGGCGCCCGGTCGGCGTCGGCCCCCGCCCGGCACCTGACGAGGTCAACCTGTACGGCGGCGTGGCCCGCAAGCCCCCCGCCAGCGAGCACGGCTGACGACGCAGGCCTGGCCGGGAACCCGAACCGCAGGGAGAAAAGCATGACGTCACTGAAGGATCGCGTCGCGATCGTCACCGGAGCGAGCCGGGGCATAGGCCTTGGCATTGCCACGGAACTGGTCCGGCGCGGCGCGAAGGTGTGCGTCACCGCACGCGGGGCCGACGCGCTAGCCGCTGCCACCGCCGACCTCGGCGGCCCGGACGTGGCCATCGGCGTGGCGGGCAAGTCCGACGACGGGGACCACCAGGCGCAGGCGATCGCCGCCACCCTCGAGGCGTTCGGCCGGGTGGACATGCTGGTCAACAACACCGGCATCAACCCCGTGTATGGCCCGGTCACCGGCGTCGATCCCGCTGCCGCCGCCAAGATCCTCGCGGTCAACGTGCTCGCGCCGCTGGCCTGGACGCAGCGGGCCCGGGACGCCTGGATGGGCGCCCACGGCGGCTCGGTCGTCAACGTCGCCTCGATCGCCGGGCTGCATCCCAGTCCGGGGATCGGCATGTACGGCATCAGCAAGGCGGCGCTGATCCGGCTGACGACGGAGCTCGCGGTGGAGCTCGCCCCGGGCATCCGGGTCAACGCGGTGGCCCCCGCCGTGGTCAAGACGAGGTTCGCCACCGCGCTCTATGAGGGCCGCGAGGAGCAGGTGTCGGCGGGCTACCCGCTCAAGCGCCTCGGCGTCCCCTCCGACGTCGCCGGCGCGGTCGCCTTCCTGCTGTCCGATGAGGCCAGCTGGATCACTGGGCAGACGCTCGTGATCGACGGTGGTGTCACCCTGGCCCGCGGGATCTAGGCATCACGGGGCGGCTTCGTGCCCCCGGGGGATGGGACCGTTCTGCCTATTTATTACCGAACGGTCCCTCCCCCAGTTTCGCCTACCCGCCAATCACGCAGGGCGTAATGCCCGGTGTCTCACGCTCGCAGACCTGCCCAGGGTCGCGGAAGATGTTGATCGACGGCAGCGCCTGGCCCTCGAAGTTGAAAAGCGTCATGTTCACGTTAGGCGACCCGATACCCGCGCCCGGCTCCCAGGGCACGCCGGGGATCCAGTCCGGCGCCCAGTAGAACAGCCCCATTCCCAGCCCGCCCGGGGCCTCGGCCAGGATCGACAGCTCGTCGGTCACGAATGACAGCTGCCCGGCAGGCGTTGCCGGGTAGCCCGGCTCGATCTGGCTGGTCTCCCAGGCGAAGTCGCCGGTGCTGTCGCCGATCGGGTTGTTGCCGTTGGCGAGCGTCCACGGGTACTGCGTCTCGGCTAGCACAATCGGCTTGCCGAACTTAGCCGCCAGCCCGTCCACGCATCTCTTGAACTGCGAGATCGACGGCTCGGAGAGCACCGGGTAATACGATAGGCCAATCACGTCGAATGGCACGCCGTAGGACTCAAGCTGCGAGTAGAAGGCCGAGCTGTCGGTGAAGTCGGCGCCCAGGTCATAATGCATCATGATGAGCAGCTGATGGCCGCGCGGATTTCCGGCCCTGGCCCCCGCGACGCCCGCCTTGAGCAGCTGAGTGAAGCCGGGCCAGCCGCCGCAGTCAGTGCAGTTGATCTCGCCGGTGGGCCACAAGATCCCGTTCCTGATCTCGTTACCGATCGAGGTCATGTCGACCGGCGTGCCCTGCCGCGCGAACGCCTGGATCACACCCTGGGTGTAGGACTGGACGGTGCTCGTGAGCTGGTCCAGGTCCTGCCCCTGCCACGCGGCGGGGATGTTCTGCTTGGTGGGATCGGCCCAGAAGTCGGAGTACATGATGTCCAGGTAGATCTTCATCCCGGCCGCGCGGACCTGCCGGGCGAGGGCCAGGTCGGTGGCGAGGTCGCTATACCCGGCGGGCGGGTCGACCCACAGCCGGATGCGGACGTAGTTCGCCCCGGCCTCGCGCATGATCTGCACCGGGGTGCCGGCCTGGCCGTTGTCGCTGAAGGTGGCGCCGGCGGCGAGCTCCTGGGGGGTGAACGAGAGGTCGGCTCCCAGGTCCATGCCAGCCTGCGCCGGATCTGGCCCGTAGGCACGGAGCTCGCCCACGCAGACGTTGGCGCCGGTGTCACTGTAGACGGTGATCTCGGCATAACGGGCAGTCGTGTTCTTCGGCAGCGGGAGGTACATGGGGCTGCCCGGGTCGAGTGCCACGTCCTTGAGCTCGCCGACCGGCTGCCAGTCTCCCTGGGTGCTCGCCAGCTCGATGGTCGCAGAGGCGGACGGACTGGTGGCGTCGAGGGTGATGCCGAGGTCGTCAAGGGCGCGAGCCTGGCCCAGGTCCACGGTTAGCGTCCCGGTCCAGCCCCAGGTGCACCAGTCGGTGCCGGCGTCGCCATCGATGGCGTTGGACGCGGGATAGCCGGGAAGCACGCTGGTGGCCGCGGCCGTACCCGACAGTGCCCAGTTGACGGCGGGTACCTCGGTCCGACCTGGCTTGCTGTTATCAGCCGCGGCGCTGGCACTGAGCTGGTGAGCACTGCCTGCCTGGTTGACGCTGGCGACAGTGGCGAACGGCGCGGCGAGCAGCAGGGCGCAAGCACCCAGCCCGAGGCGCCAGCCATGCGGCCGATGCGGAAATCCCAATATTCCCCTCATTTTTCGCATTTGAGCCTCCCTTGGTCCGGTTATGTCCTCGGTTTCGAGTGGACAACTCATGCCTAATCCGCACAAGAGCCGCACGCCGGCCAGTCGGGTACCTGGAGCCGCGCGGACCGATCGGCTCTGGCCCTCAGGTATCGCGGCCGGGTTTTCCCTTGCAATCCCACATCTCGCTGTCCGTCCTGCGCTTGTTTGTGGAAGATTGGTTCTGGCGACGAGACAAGGAGGGCGGCCGATGGCCTCACAGTCGATACTGCAGCCACTGCGCCGCTGGGACCCGGACCGGATCGGGCCTTACTCGATCGTCGGCAAGCTGGGCGCTGGGGCCATGGGCCAGGTGTTCCTGGCCCGGTCGACGGCCGGGCGGCTCGTCGCGGTGAAGACCATTCGGGTTGAGCTGGCCGAGGAGCCCGGCTACCGGGCCAGGTTCGCCCGCGAGGTAGCGGCGGCGCGCCGGGTCAGCGGGGTGTTCACTGCCTCGGTCATCGAGGCGGACCCGGAGGCTGACCTGCCCTGGGTGGCCACCGCCTACATTCCCGCGCCGTCGCTGCGCACGCTCGTGCGCAGGTGCGGCCCGCTGCCCGTGCCTGCCGTCCGCTGGCTCGCCGCCGGCTGCGCCGAGGCGCTGCAGTCCATTCACGGCGTGGGACTTCTGCACCGTGACGTCAAGCCCGCCAACGTGCTCGTCGCGCCGGATGGCCCGCGCGTGATCGATTTCGGCGTCGCACGGTCGGCGGAGCGAGTCCAGCTCACCCTGGCAAGAGGCGCGGCGGGCACCCCCTCCTACATGGCACCCGAGCAGGCCAGGGACGCCACGCTCGCCTCACCGGCCAGCGACATCTTTTCGCTCGGCGCGACGCTGGTCTACGCCGCGACCGGCCATCCGCCCTACCAGGGCGAGACCGTCATGGACATCCTGGTCCGGCTGGCCACCGAGGAGCCTGACCTGGAAGGCCTTCCTGACGAGCTCAAAGGCCTGGTGGCCGGGTGCCTCCAGCGGGTGCCACGCGCCCGCCCTACTGATGCCGCGATCCTCGCTGACCTGGGCCCGTACGTCTTCCCGGCCGGCCCCAGTGACTCTCCCTACCTTCCTGCCGCCGTGATGGCGCTCATCGCGGAGTACCAGCGGGATCCGGTCGCCCCCCGCCAGGCCCGCGCCCCGGCCCGTCACGACGCGGCGGGCACCCAGATGTCAGGCGGCGAGATGGCCGACAGCGACACCGCGGGCAGCGACACGGGCAGCATCGACACGGCCGACGACGCGGCCGGCGACGGCAGCGCGAGCTGGGCGACGGACGGCTCAGGCTACGTAGCGGCCAATGACTCCACGTCGGGCTCACACACCCCGCTGCCCGGCTTCGAGACACCCGACGCCGCCCTGGCGGCCAGCTTTCACCCCGGAGAAAATCGGGGTCGCCGCCGGCCTCACTGGCCCGGCCGGCCGCTGAGCCGGACGGCCTTCGCTACCCTGGCGGGCGCGGGCCTGTTCTTGCTGGCGGCGGGCGCGGGCGCGGGGATAACGGCGGACAACGCCAGCAGGTCCACATCCGATCCCAGGGCGACGTCATCAACCACGTCGTCGACCGCGTGCACCAGCCCGGTGCTGAGGACGACGCCGGACCTGTGCGTCAGCCAGCCGTTTGGCGACGGCCACACGGTGTTCGTGGTCCACGGCAATGGCTTCCCGCCGTTCTCAGAAGTCACGGTAAGCCTGGCTGGCCGGGGCAGCTCGCGTGCCCGCCTGCTGACCGACCTGCAGGGCACGTTCAACTACGCGATCGACCAGGGAGGCGTGTTCTTCCATGGCCCGATGCCGCCGGGGACCTACAGCGTGCTGGTGACCGGAGCCGGCGGGCGCCAGGTCACGGTCTTTTTTACCGTCAACCCGCCCGGCCCGCCGCCGCCGACTGGATCGCCGCCGCCGTCGGGGTTCCGGCCATCGGGGCCGCCGCCCTCCGGATTCCCGGCTGGGCCGCCCCCATCCGGTCAGGCGGCCGCGCCCTCGTTAACTGGTGCCACCTCGATGGCGACGTCGTCGGCGCACGTCCCGGCGCGACGTCACGGGTCGCGGGCCCACCACAAGTCCTCCTGACGGGAGCACCAGGCCGGATCGCCCAGCATCCGCAGGTCACCGGCTGAGATCACGCCATGCTCGATCAGCACCCGGACCGCGACCTCGTCAGAGAGACGGACGTCCGCTCCGGCCAGCTCTCGCTCGGTGATCTTGCGCCGCAACACCTTGACGTGCTCGGAGACCCGCGCCGACAGCCGGTCACGGAACTCCGCGTCCGTGTCGAAGCGCTCGAGCTCATGGTGGGCCCCGGTGACCTCGAGCGCGGCCCTGGCAATCTCGGGAATGCGCGGCAGCGGCGAAGTGGCACTCGGGTCGAGCAGCCACGGCCGGCACCACATCAGCGCCACCAGGAAGAGCTTGGTCATCGGGTCCAGGTAGAGGGGCAGCAGCGTGCCGTCGCCGTCGGCGGGCGCCAGGGTGGGGCTGGCCGTCGCCGCGTCCCCGGTGGTGGCGGGGCGAAGCTGACGGCCGGGAACCGTGACCACGATCTGAAGTCCGTCGTCCATCATGGCCCGCGAGCCCACCATCGCCGTGCCGGCATGCACGAGCCAGCCGCCAGCCGGGTCTCCCTCGCCCTCCAGCCTCGGCAGCCGGATCCGGTAGCCGTCTCCCGCCACGTACAGCGCGTGCGTCCGGCTGATGTTGGCGATCCAGGCACCTTCGGGGGTGGTCTTGATCACTCCCGCCCGGCGAGACAGACCTCGCCCAGCCGAGATCGCCAGGTCGACCTCGGGACCTCGCCCGAATACCAGCTGGCTGCCTTCGGTGAGCCTGATGACCTGGCCAGACGCGGTACTGACATGCGCGGCCACCGGGCCAGTCTAGGCGCGCGGCCTCAGCCCACGCACCCCCCAATCCGGGGATGGCACTGGCGGGGGATCATGCGGTTAGCTCCAGTTGGTGAGACGACCGGGCACCGCCCTGGGGTACCCAGCCCAAAGGGGTGGGGGCCAGTACCGGAGAGGATGGGGGGCCGGAACTGGCCCTGGGGGAACTGGGTGCCGCCGCCAGGTCGGGGTCCGGCGTCTCTCCTCACCTGCCGCTCACTGCCCGGTTGCGGGGGCCCGGGCAGGCCCTGCCACTCCATGAGGTCGTTCACGTCGGGTCCGCCACGACGAAACGAGCCGCCCGCCGGGAGGTGCTCCCGGGCGAGCGGCTCGTGACGGGCCGCCGGCTGGCCACTGGCATGCTTCGGTTCCTCGGGCTCACCCGGCGGCGTGCTGCAGTTCGGGGGTGGTGGCGGGCAGTTGCGCGGCGCGCAGGCCGATGACGGCGGTGCGGACGAGGACCATGACGATGGCCATGAAGATCAGGCCGTCGGTGATGGCCGCCTGGGAGACCTGGTGGGCGATGCACCAGGCCACCAGGGCGGCGGTGAACCAGTGGGCGGCGCCCCAGGAGAAGGCGGCCCTGGCGCCGATGATGACGGTCCACAGCGCCGCGTAGGGCCAGCCCGCCCGGCTGGCCGGGCGGCCGTCCCGGCCGCTGCGGTAGACCCGCATCAGGGCCACGGCGGCCAGCCCGGCCAGCACGCCCGCGGCGACGCCGGCGATCTCCACCGCCAGGCCGGTGCCGCGGGTGACCGGGGACCGCACGAACAAGGGGACGATCACGGCGGCGGCGATGACGGGCCGCAGCAGCCGTCCCCGGCCGATCCTGCGGGCCGGGCCGACGTCGGTGGCCAGCACCGTGACCAGGACGACGGCGTTGACGATCATCGCCTCGGTGAGCTCAGACATTTCAGTGCTCCTAGGGGGCTCGCTTTTGTGAAGCTGACAAGCTCCACGATCGCGTTTCCCGCCCGGATCCGAATCGGAGCACACGGTGATATCGGGTATGACTGGCAGCCACCCGCCTGGCACCAGGCCGGCCCGCCTGGTACCAGAAGATCAGACCGAGGGTCAGACCACGGGCTGACGCGGGCATCGAGCGCCAGCGCGTAGCGTCACTGGTATGCCGCGCCTGATCAACGTCCTAGCCCGCAGCCTCGGGTACACGTGGATCGGCATACTCACGTTCGGCATATACCCGCCGCCCGCGGGCGCCGCCCTGGCCACCCAGATCGCGGGGTACTGCCTGGCCGCCGCGGGCATGGCCGGCTGGGGACTACTTGACTTCTCAGCGCGCCTGCAGCCGTACCGCGCCCGGTGGCTGCTCCTGCCGCTCGGGGTAATGGCGGTGGCGACGGGATGCGGCTCCGCCGTCGGGTATGGCGGCACCTCGATGGTGATCTTCGGGATCATCGCCGTAATGGTGGCGAGCAGCGAATGCGACCTCTCGCAGTGCCTGGCGGTGGCCACGGCCGGGATCCTTGCGACGGACGTGACCGGGCTGGCGTTCGGCGGGAGCATCGGCACGCTGCTCGGGCTGCCGTCCCTGCTCTTCGCCGGGTTCATGATCGGCCGCAACCGCGCGGCCTACCGGATTCGGGCGGAACAGGCGGCGGCGCTGCTGGCCCAGCGCGAGCGGCTCGAGACCGAGCAGCGCCGGGCCGACCTGCTCGACGAGCGTGCCCGGATCGCCCGCGAGATCCACGACGTGCTTGCCCACTCGCTGGGCGCGCTCGGAATCCAGATCCAGGCTGCCCGCTCCGTGCTGACCGACCGTGGTGATATCGCGAAGGCGAACGACCTGCTGGCCGCCGCCCAGCGGATGGCAAGCGAGGGCCTAGTCGAGACACGTCGCGCGATTGGCGCCCTGCGGGCCGACGCCCTGCCGCTCGAGCAGGAACTGGCCCGGGCCACCACGACTTCCGCCGATCGCTACGGCGTTGCCGCCACGATGCGGACCACTGGGACACCGCGGCCCGTGCCACCCGACGCCACCCTCGCGCTGCTGCGAGTCGCCCAGGAGGCCCTGGTCAACGCGGCCAAGCACGCCCCGGGCCAGCCGGTCACGCTCGGCCTGGACTTCGGGCCGGGCGACATCAGGCTCACCGTCCGCAATGACCTCGTCTCCCGCGCGAACGGGTCCGGCCCCGACGGGTCCGGCCCCGGTATGGTCGCACCCTCAGCCGAGGCGGGCCGCGTGAGCACTGCCGACACCGGCTACGGGCTGACGAGCATGCGGGAGCGGCTGCGGCTGCTGAACGGGATGCTGGACGCCGGCCCCGCCGACGGCCAGTGGGCCGTGAGCGCGTCGCTGCCGCTCCCTCCGGCTTGAGCAGTCGGCCGATCCTGGGAACATGGGATCATGAGCGCGACCTCCCCGACGTCCGATGTCCCGCTGCGCATCATCATCGCCGACGACCAGGCGAGCGTACGCGAGGGACTGGTCCTGCTGCTCGACGCGCTCCCTGACATCGAGGTGGTCGGCGCGGCCGCCGACGGCGAGCAGGCGCTGGCCCTCGTCGCAGCGCACGATCCCGACGCGATCCTGCTCGACCTGCACATGCCCGTCCTTGACGGAATCGGCGCGACCCGTCGACTGGCCAGTGAGCATCCCGAAGTGGCCGTCGTCGTGCTGACGACGTATGCCGACGACGCGACCGTGCTTGACGCCCTGCGGGCCGGGGCCCGCAGCTACCTCACCAAGGACGCGGACCGGCTGGACATCGCGCGTGCCCTGCAGGCGGCGGCCCGGGGCCTGTCAGTCCTTGGCCCACAGGTACAGGCGGCGCTGCTGGCCGCCACCACGTCAGCCGGGCCGGCAGTGCCTCCCGGCCAGGCGCTGCCTCCCCGCCAGGCGGTGCCCCCTGGCCCAGGCCAGCTGGCGCCCGAGCTCGGGCTGACCCGGCCGCCTGCCACCCCACCCGACGGGCTAACGCAGCGGGAAGCCGAGATCCTGGCCCTCATCGCCAACGGGCTCACCAACACCGAGATCGCGGCGCGCTTGTTCCTCAGCAACCACACCGTCAAGACGCACATCAGCCGCATTTTCGCCAAGACCGGATCCCGCGACCGGGCCGCCGCCATCGGCTACGCCCACCGCCACAACATCGGCTAACAGCGCGAAGACTTTTCCCGTTGCGAAAGAACCGCGCCGTCAGGACTGTAGCGACCTTACGCAACGGGGAAAAGCTACACAAAAGCCTTGGGCGCATGAGGTGTGCGGGCTATCTGTGGTGCGAGTTGCTTAGGTGGCATGCCGGCATCCCCCGGCGGGGCGGGCCTCATCCAGACGACAGACCCAGGCCCTCCCCGGGCGGCGGGCCGTTGTCCACGCGGACAGCGGCTCGCGGCGCAGGGTTGTCCGCACGGCTATGGCCGCGACCGGCGCGCGCAAACATGATGAAGAGGTCACCAGCCACCACCCTGGGAGGCCGAAATGAGTCTCGAAGCTGGCCTCGGAGAAGCCCTTCGCACCGACTACTTCCTGCTCCGCGAGGAGTTCACGCCAGCCCAGCTGGCCTACCTCGAAAAGGCCCGCGCCTTCGTTCACGACGAGGTCCTCCCGGTCATCAATGACTACTGGGAGCGCGCGGAGTTCCCCTGGCCGCTGGTCAGGAAGCTGGGCGAGGCCGGCCTTGTCGGCGACGGCATCGAGGGATACGGGTGCCCCGACATGGACCCGCTCGCCGCCGGCCTTGTCACCATGGAGCTCCACCGGGGCGACGGCAGCCTGGGCACGTTCCTCGGCGTGCAGGCGGGCCTGGCGATGCGGTCGATCGCCATGCTCGGCTCGGAATCCCAGAAGCGGCGGTGGCTCCCGGCCATGGCCCGGGTCGAGGCGCTAGGCGCGTTCGCGCTGACTGAGCCGGACCACGGTTCTGACTCGGTCGCGCTGGCGACGACCGCCCGCAGGGATGGCGACTCCTACCTGATCAACGGGACGAAGAAGTGGATAGGGAACGGCACGATCGCCGACGTCATCGTCGTGTGGGCCCGCGACACCGAGGACGGCCAGGTGAAGGGATTCCTGGTCGAGAAGGGAACGCCGGGCTGCCACCCAAGGCTGATCGAGGGCAAGGGGTCGCTGCGGGCCGTCTGGCAGGCCGAGATCGCCCTGGACGGCGTGCGCGTCCCGGCCGAGAGCCAGCTGCCGCACGCGCGGTCGTTCCGCGACACCGCCGCCGTGCTCGCCGCCACCCGGGCCACCTGCGCGTGGGCGGCGCTTGGCCACGCGGTCGCGGGCTTTGACGCCGCGCTTTCCTACGCCAGGCGGCGGGTCCAGTTCGGCAAGCCGCTGGTGAGCTTCCAGCTCATCCAGGACCGCCTCGTCCGGATGCTGGCCAAGGTCACCGCCATGCAGTTGTACTGCCGCCGGCTGGCGGACCTGTCGCTGGCCGGCCGGGTCGAGCCCACGCTGGCCGGGCTGGCCAAGGCTCACAACACCACCGCCGCCCGCGAGGTGCTGGCCGAGGCGCGCGACCTGCTTGGCGGTAACGGCATCCTGCTGGACTTCCACGTCATCAGGCACATGGCCGACATTGAGGCCATCCACACCTTCGAAGGCACCGTCACCATGCAGAACCTCATCGTCGGCCGGGACATCACCGGCGTATCCGCATTCACCGCGGGAGCGTGATTAGTCATGACCAGCCCATCCCCCAGCATCGGTCAAGCCCCTACCGCCACCCACTTCCGCAACGCCAACATGGCGCTGAACCTGCGCGAGGCCGCGCAGATGTACCCCGCCCGGCCGGCCATCCGGCTGGACGACACCGTCCTCAGCTATGCGGAGCTCGATGAGCTGAGCGCGCGGGCGGCCGGCTGGCTGCGCGCGCGTGGCCTGGTCCCCGGTGACCCGGTCGGCATCATGCTGCCGAACATCCCGCACTTCCCTGTCTTCTACTACGGCGTGCTGCGGGCCGGCGGCGCGGTCGTGCCGATGAACCCGCTGCTCAAGGCGCGCGAGGTTGCGCACTACCTGGGCGACTCCGGCGCCCGGCTGGTCCTGGCGGCCGAGGGCGCGGCCGCCGAGGCGGCCGCCGGGGCGGAGCGGTCCGGTGCCACGTCCGTTACCGTCAGCGGCGCGATGCTGGCCGACGTGGCCAGCTGGCCCCAGTCGCCCGAGATCTCCCAGCGCGCCGATGACGACACCGCGGTGATCTTGTACACCTCAGGCACCACGGGAACCCCCAAGGGCGCGGAGCTGACGCACGCCAACATGCACCGCAACGCGCTGGTCAGCGCCACGTCGCTGTTCGGCCTTGGGCCAGAGGACGTCGTCATGGGCTGCCTGCCGCTGTTCCACAGCTTCGGGCAGACCTGCGGGCTGAACGCCGCGGTGCTGTCCGGCTCGTGCCTGACGCTGATCCCGCGGTTCAGCCCGGCGGCCGCGCTGCACGTGATCGAGCGGGACCGGGTCACCGTCTTCGAGGGCGTCCCCACCATGTACATCGGCCTGCTGGCCGAGGCCGAGGGACGCGGCGGGGCAACCGACGCGACGCCCGGCCCTGACACCGGCTCGCTCCGGCTGTGCGTCTCCGGCGGGGCGGCCCTCCCGGTGGAGGTACTGCACGGGTTCGAGCGAGCGCTCGGGGCCGTGATCCTCGAGGGCTACGGGTTGTCAGAAACGTCGCCTGTGGCCACGTTCAACCGACGGGAGCGCCGCAAGCCCGGCTCGATCGGCGTGCCCATCGAGGGAGTGGAGCTGCGGCTCGTCGACGCCGACGGCGGCGTGGTCACCCAGCCGGGCGAGATCGGCGAGATCGCGATCCGCGGCCACAACGTGATGAAGGCCTACTGGGGCCGGCCCGAGGCGACCAGCCAGGCCATCAGGGACGGCTGGTTCCACACCGGCGACCTGGCCCGGACCGACTCCGACGGCTTCTACTACATCGTGGACCGCAAGAAGGACATGATCATCCGCGGCGGCTACAACGTCTACCCTCGCGAGATCGAGGAGGTGCTCTACGAGCACCCGGCGGTGCTTGAGGCCGCGGTCGTCGGCGTGCCGCACCCCGCGCTCGGCGAGGAGGTCGGGGCAGCGGTCACGCTGTGCCCCGGCGCGCAGGCGACCCCGGGTGAGCTGCGGGAGTACGTGCGAGCGCGGGTCGCCGCCTACAAGTACCCGCGGCACGTGTGGCTCACGGACGGGCTGCCCAAGGGACCCACGGGCAAGGTGCTCAAGCGCGAGATCGCCATTCCCGCTGACGTGACGGAGCAAGGACGATGACGACCACGAGCTCGCAGGCACCGCCACCGCCCGCCGACGCCGAGGCATCGGCCGACGCCATCCAGGAGATCGCGGCCGCCCTGGACATGCTGCTCACCCAGGCGGCGATCGGGCCGTTCCGCCGATTCTTCCCCGGTGCGGCCGGGGTCAGGTTCGTTCGGGCGCTTGCTCAGGAGCCAGGGCAGGTCGCGGCGCGGGCGGAGGCGCTCGGCGTGGAGCTCGGCCGGATCGCGCGCGGCACGTCGAGCATCGTCCCGCCGCCACGGGACCGCCGGTTCGCCGACCCGGCCTGGATGACCAACCCGGCACTGCGCCGGCTGGTGCAGGCCTACCTGGCTGGCGGCGACACGCTGCTCGGCCTGGTCGAGGATGCCGCCGGCGGCTGGAGGGCCGACGGCCAGGCCGGCCAGGCGGCTGACGGCCGCGCCGAGGCGGCTCCGCTCGACTGGCGGGATGCCGAGCGGGTCAGGTTCGCCGCGGCCAACCTGGTCGAGGCCCTGGCCCCGAGCAATAACGCGTTGCTTTCCCCCGTCGCCTGGAAGGCCGCGATCGACTCGGGCGGCGCCAGCATCCTGCGCGGGGCCAGGAACCTGCTCGGCGACCTGGCCAGCGCGCCGCGGGTGCCGACCATGGTGCCACCGGACGCCTACGCCGTCGGCACGGACCTGGCGACGACCCCCGGCGCGGTGGTGCTGCGGACCCCGATGCTCGAGCTGATCCAGTACCAGTCGACTACCCGCAAGGTCCGCGAGCTGCCGCTGCTCATCGTCCCGCCGACCATCAACAAGTACTACATCCTCGACCTTGCCCCCGGGCGGAGCATGATCGAGTACCTGGTGAGCCAGGGGCAGCAGGTGTTCGTGGTGTCGTGGCGCAACCCGGATAGAAGGCACGCCGACTGGGGGTTCGACGCCTACGTGCAGGCGATCCTGCAGGCGGTTGACGCCGCGGCGGCCATCCGCGGAAGCGAGGCGGTGCACCTGCTCAGCGCCTGCTCCGGTGGCATCCTCAGCGCCATCGCCGCCGCGGTACGCAAGGCGGCACCGACGGGGGCACCGTCGGCTGGCGCCCGGGTGGCAAGCCTGGGCCTGCTGGTCACCATGCTTGACCAGCAGCGCGCGGACGCTGTCGGCGCGCTCGTGGACGGGGCTACGGCCCAGGCCGCGATCGCCGCCTCGGCCCGCCAGGGCTACCTGGACGGGCGCAGGCTGGCCGAGGCCTTCGCCTGGCTGCGTCCCGGCGACCTGATCTGGAACTACTGGGTCAACAACTACCTGCAGGGCCGCGATCCGGCCAAGTTCGACATCCTCTTCTGGAACGCCGACACCACGCGGATGACCGCCAGCCTGCACAAGGACTTCGTGCTCGCGGCGGTCGGCAACGCACTGGCCAGCCCGGGCGGCCTGACCGTGGCGGGCACCGAGATCGACCTCGGCCAGCTCGACCTGGACTGCTACGCGGTCGCCGGAGTGGCCGACCACATCTGCCCGTGGCAGTCGTGCTACCGCGGCAGCCAACTGCTTGGCGGCAGGACCCGGTTCGTGCTCTCCACCAGTGGGCACATCGCCGCTCTGGTCAACCCGGTCGGCACCGAGGCCAGGCCCTCCAAGGCCCGCTTCCAGGTGAGCGAGGACCTGAGCGCCGAAGCCGAGACGTGGCAGCGCGAGACCCCGTCCCAGCAGGGGTCCTGGTGGCCTGACTACGCCGCGTGGCTGGCGAGCCGCTCGGGCGCCGCGGTGACCGCGCCGCGCTCGCTTGGCGCGGACGGCTTCCGCGTCCTCGAGTCCGCCCCCGGCCGCTACGTCCGGGCCGCTTGACCGATCAGGGAACAATTGAAAATGAAGCTACTCCGCGGGAGGCAGCAAGCAGTGGACCGGATCACCACGGTGTCCGTCGGCGGCCAGCGGCTGCGCGTCGCGATCCGCCCCGGCGCCGGCGGGGGTCCGCCGCTACTTGTGTGCAATGGCATTGGCACGCCGCTTGAGGCGCTCGCGCCGTTCACTAGCGTCCTCGACCCCGCGGTGGAGGTGGTGCGCTTCGACGTGCCTGGCGTCGGCGGCTCACAAGCGCCCCGGCTGCCGTACCCCATGGCCCGGCTAGCCTGGCTGGCAGTGGCGATGCTCGGCCAGCTCGGCTACGACCGCTTCGACGTGCTTGGCATCTCCTGGGGTGGCGCGCTCGCGCAGCAGATCGCCCTGCAGTACCCGCGACGGTGCCGGCGGCTGGTGCTGGTCGCCACCTCCACCGGCAGCCTGATGATCCCGGCTCGCCCTCGGGTGCTCGCGCACCTGGCCTCGCCGCGCAGGCACCGCGACACCGCCCATGCCGTTCGGATCGCCGGGGATATCTACGGCGGCATGATCAGGCATCACCCCCAGCTGGCCGAGGTGGTCGTCGGGTCAAAGGTGTCTCCGGTCTCCGTGACCGGCTACCTGTACCAGCTGTGCGCGGGCGCTGGGTGGACGAGCCTGCCGTGGCTGCCGCTCATCCGGCAGCCGACGCTGATCCTGGCGGGGGATGACGACCCGATCATCCCGCTGGCCAACGCCAGGATCATGGCGGCGCTGCTGCCGGGGGCCACCCTGCGCGTCTACCCGGACGGGCACCTGGGCCTGCTCACCCGGGCTGGGGAGCTTGCCCCGGTGGTCAGCGGCTTCCTGCGGGCTTGATCGTGAGCGCGGCACGCGGTCCAATTAGCCACATGGCGGCTACAACTCACCCGCAGACGGCATCCAGCATCATCAGCGCCGTCCGGGGCACGCTGCCTGAGCTGGCGGACAGGATCGTGGCGCGCATCCGGCGCGAGATTCCCTTCTACGCGGCGACGGACGTGGTGCGAGCCGATGACCTGCTCCAGTCGGTTCGCGCCAACGTCGAGTACATCCTCGACGCCCTCGCCGGCTCGGCGACGGCCAACCTGGGCGCGCCCAACGCGACCGGACGCACCCGGGCGGCGCAGGGCGCCCCGCTCGCGGAGATGCTCACCGCCTACCGCGTGGGGATCGCCGAGATCTGGTCCACGCTGGTGGTCACGGCGCGCGGTCTGCCCGATGTGTCCGCCGATCACGTCATCGACCTGGCCGACGCGGTCTTCGCCGCGCAGAACGTCTACAGCGATGCGGCCCTGGCCGCCTACCGCGACGAGTCCAGGGAGATCCTGCGTACCCGTGAGCGGGAACGGGCCGCGATGGTGGAGGTGATCCTGACCGGCGTGCACGCCAGGGACGCCCGTCGCCCCGACGGCGATACCGAGGGCGGCCAGGCCGCCGACACCCTATGGGAGGTCGCCCAGACCCTGCGACTGCCGCTTGACGGGGCATTCCTGGTCATCGCGGCCGAGGCTCACCTAGGGCATGACCCGCTTCCCGGCGTGGAGGGGGCGCTGGCGGTGGCGGACGTGAGGTCGGTGTGGCGGCTCGACGCCGAGGTCTGCCTGGGCATCCTGTGCCTGCCTGACCGGTCGCGTAACGAGGCCGCGCTCGCCGTGCTGAACCGGCGGGCGACCCGGCCGATTGGGGCCAGCCCGGTGTTCGCCGAGCTCCGCCAGGCCAGCTGGGCGCTGCAGCTGGCGCGGCTGGCGCTGGGCAGCCATCCGGGCGGCGGCGGCGTCGAGCAGTTCCGCGACAGCCCGATCGACATGCTGGTGGCGGCCGCGCCCCAGGCCGCGCTCGGAACCGCCCACGCGGTCCTTGGCAGCCTGCTCGACCTGCCGAAGGATGAGCTCGACCTGCTGCTTGGCACCTTCGAGGTGTGGGTGCGGGCCAGCGGCTCCGCCACCGCCGCGGGCGCGGCCCTGTACTGCCATCCCAACACGGTCCGCTACCGGCTGCGCCGGATCGAGGCCGGCACCGGGCGCACGCTGAGCAGCCCGGGTGACATTGCCGAGCTGGTCACCGCCGTGCGAGCCTGGAGCGAGCTGCCGCATCCATGACCGGAGCTGCTGGCGCGAAGTTCCAGGCTGCTGTCAATAAGTTTCAGCTATATGTCGATAACTTTATGCTTCAAGTCAGAATCTAACCGGCATAAGCCTAGCCGCACACCGGCTCAGCCGCTGACGGCGTCGGCCGCCAGGCGGGTCGGCCCGGTGGAGCCGCGCACGACGAGCTCCGGCTCGAACAGCAGCTCCTCCGGATGCGGGACCGTGGTCTCCATCTGGTTGATGAGCAGCGCCACGGCGGCCTTCCCCATCGACTCGATGGGCTGGCGAACCGTGGTCAGTGGCGGGTCGGTGCAGTTCAGCCAGCCGGAGTCGTCGAAGCCGACCACCGACACGTCGCCGGGCACCGACAGCCCCGACCGGCGGACGGCCCGGATCGCGCCGAGCGCCAGGACGTCGCTCGCGCAGATCAGGCCGGTCACTCCCTGCCGCAGGATCCTGGTGGTGGCCGCCTGCCCGCCCTCCAGGGAGAACAGCGCGTGCTCGACGGGCGCGACCGACAGCCCGGCCCGCGCGACGTGGGCGGTGAAGGCCTCCTGCTTGCGCCGCGATGGCATGTGGTCCTCCGGGCCGAGCACCATGCCGATCCGCTCGTGCCCGAGCGCGAGCAGGTGCGCGAACGCCTGGCTGGCCGCCGAGTGGTCGTCGGTGGACACGCAGGGGAAGCTCAGCCCCTCGATCGCGGCGTTGATGAGCACCACCGGGATGCCCTTCTCGCGCAGCAGCTCGTAGTGCTCGTGCGGAGAGGCCAGCTCGGCGAAGTGGCCGCTGACGAAGACCACGCCCGAGGCGTGCTGCTCGAGCAGCATGTCCACGTAGTCGGCCTCGGAAAGCCCGCCCGCGGTCCGGGTGCACAGCACCGGGGTGAACCCGCGCTGGGCCAGGGCGCCGCCGATGACCTCGGCCAGCGCGGGAAAGATCGGGTTTTGCAACTCGGGCACCACGAGGCCGATCAGCCTGGCCCGCTGGCCGCGCAGCCGGGTCGGGCGCTCATAGCCGAGCACGTCCAGCGCCGTCAGCACGGCTTCGCGCGTGCTGTCAGACACGCCGGCCTTACCGTTGAGCACCCTGCTCACGGTGGCCTCGCTGACCCCCACCTTCGTGGCGACCTCGGACAGCCGCTTGGCTGGAGTTCGCGTCATGCTGCAACGATACGGCATCCGGCAGCAAGAGCTTGCGTAACAGCGCTCCTCATTGCCATCGGTACCGGCCCTGTATGCACCGCTTCCTGCACCAGCTCACCTACGTTCCTCGTGATCAAGTTGTGTCTTTGCAATGAATCGTACAGATCTTGCGCTCTGCTGCCAATACACGTATGTTCCGGTTAACGACAGCCCAAGGAAGGGATCGATCGATGAGCAGACAGCGCACCCGACTGCTCTACCGCCCGGCACTAGCAGTGGTCGCCGCGGCTGGTCTTGTCCTCGCCGCGGCGGCCTGCTCAAGCAGCACCAGCACAGGTGGGGGAAACGCGGGCAGCAACAGCCCCGTCACCATATCCATCGACTGCGCGCCGCCCGCGGCGCAGGAGCCGGTACAGCACAAGGAGTGGGTGGAGGACATCGCCATCTTCGAGAAGGCGAACCCCAACATCACGATCAACAGCACCTACAACTACCCGTGTGACGCCAACCAGGCCCAGTTCACCGCCATGCTGCGGTCCGGGACCGAAGACAATCTCTTCTACAGCTACTTCACCGACCTGCCGCAGATCCTGCTCGCCGGCCAGGCAGCGGACATCACGCAGTACGTGACCACCAAGACCGTGCCGACGCTGGGCGACATCGTGCCAAGCTCGATGAAGGCGGTCACCGCCGGCACCACCATCTACGGCCTGCCGACCTCCAACTACACCCAGGGCCTGATCTACAACCGGGCCCTGTTCACCCAGGCTGGCCTGAACCCGGCCGACCCGCCGACCACCTGGGCTGAGGTGGAGACGGACGCCAAGGCCATCAGCAAGCTCGGCAACGGCATCGAGGGCTGGGGCGACTACAGCGCCGGCAACAACGGCGGCTGGCACTTCTCCTCTTACATCGACGCCCTTGGTGGCTCGATGGTCAACAACAACGCCACGCCCCCGACGGCTAACTTCGACAACGCCAACGGCGAGGCGGTCCTGGAGGCCCTGCACACGCTGCGGTTCACCGACAACGCCATGAGCCCGACGCAGGGTCTGGCCTGGGGCACGCTGCAGCAGCAGTTCGCCGCGGGCAAGCTCGGCATGTACATCGCCGCGCCGGACGACATCTACAACGTGATCGTCCCGACCGACAAGGGCACCCTGAGTGACATCGGGATGGGCGCGCTGCCCAGCCTGACTGGCACCCCGGCGGGCTCGCTGTCTGGCGGCAACTCCTTCATCTTCGCTAAGAAGGACACCCCGGCTCAGATCGAGGCCGGCGTCAAGTGGCTCGACTTCGAGGACCTGACCCCCGGTGACGGCCAGTTCAACTTCGCACGGCAGAAGGCGGACGGCTTCCCCGTGGGCTTCCCCGAGCCCGAGCTGTTCCAGGGCGCGACCGGCCAGAAGATCAACTCGCTGCGCACCGCGTCCGCCACGATCAACACCAGTTACTACTCCTCGTTCGTCAACGCCAACGAGAACGGCGACGGCGAGCCCACCGACGCCCAGGCGGTCTACAAGTCGCTGGACCCGGTCATGCTCGCCGTGCTCACCGAGGCGAACGCCAACATTCCCAGCCTGCTCAAGACAGCGGCGGCCAACGTCAATACCATCCTGGCCAACAGCGCCGGCTAGCCGGCCGCAGGCTCCGCCGGGCGCGGGAGGAATCCCCCGCGCCCGGCGCGCGCCGCCCCTGACAGCAAGCCACCGGGAGAGGACATGGCAAAGGTCGACACCGCGCCGCCCCCAAGACTCAAGCTTTTTACCAGAACGGAACGGCCCGCTCCTGCACCTCACCTATTGCCCCGAGTGCGTAGGAACGCCTCGGCCTGGGGCTTCCTGATCGGCGCGGTCCTCTGCTTCTCGTTCTTCTCGTGGTACCCCATCGTCCGCGAAGTCATCATGAGCTTCCAGAAGCCGGTGTACGGCGGCGGCAACACCTGGGCAGGCTGGAGCAATTACATCCGGATCATCCACGATCCGACGTTCTGGCAGGCCTGGCGGAACACGCTCGAGTTCACGATCCTGGCCCTGCTCCTCGGGTTCGCGGTGCCGTTCTTCGTCGCCATCTTCCTCAACGAGTTGCGGCATGCCCAGGGGTACCTGCGGATCCTGGTCTACCTGCCGGTCATGCTGCCGCCCGCCTCGGCGCTGCTCTTGTTCGCTTACTTCTACAACCCGCAGTACGGCCTGTTCGATGACATCCTGCACTTCCTGCACCTGCCGACCTCGCAGTGGGTGCTGACGCCGGGCGACGGCTTCTTCAGCATTGCGATGCTCTCGGTGGTGATCGCGTCGACCTGGATGAACATGGGCAGCGCCACGCTGATCTACCTGGCCGCGCTGCAGAACATCCCGGGCGAGCTCTACGAGGCCGCCGAGCTCGAGGGCGCCAACATCTGGCAGCGGATCCGGCATGTCACGATCCCCCAGACGAGGCTGATCCTGCTGCTGCTGGCAATGCTCCAGGTCGTCGCGACCATGCAGATGTTCATCGAGTCGTTCGTGCTGACCAACGGTGGCGGCGGGGTAAACGACAACGTCCAGTCGGTCGTCATGCTCATCTACCAGTACGCGTTCGCGTTGAGCGGCGCGAGCAACTACAACAGCGCCTCGGCACTCGGCGTGATCCTCATGCTGGTACTCGCGGTCTTCTCCGGCGGGTTCCTGTGGGCGACCCGCGAGCGCGGCTAGAGCGGAGTCCCAGATGGCAGTAAGCTCCCAGATCGCAGGCGCCACCGCCGCTCGCAATACGGCGGCTCGCAAGAGCGCCAAGCAGGTGGTAGTGACCAGGACCCTGATCTCAAACGTCCAGCGCAATAGCCGGCGCGGCAAGATGATCTACCGGCTCATTCTGGCCCTTGTCCTTATTATCTTTACCCTGATCTTCATCGGGCCGCTGTACTTCCTGTTCAGCGACGGACTCAAGTCGACCCAGGAATATATCTCGACGCCACCGACGCTGTACCCGCATCACCCCTCGCTGAGCGCATACGTCGACGCGTGGACCCAGCTCGGCGTGGGCCGGCTGCTGTGGAACACCCTCTACTACGCGTTCGGCGCGCTGGCCTTCCAGCTCGTCTTCGACGTGGCCGCCGCGTACTCGCTATCCAAGCTGCGGCCATTCCTCGGCAACGCGGTGCTATTCCTGATGCTGGCCACGCTGATGATCCCCGCCACGGTGCTTGTCGTGCCGCAGTACGTGACGATTGTTGACCTGCCGATCTTCAATTGGAACCTGGTCGGGACCCCGGAGGCGATCTGGCTGCCGTCGGTCGCCAATGCGTTCAATATCTTCCTGCTCAAGCGGTTCTTCGACTCGATTCCCACGGACTACATCGACGCGGCCCAGGTCGACGGGGCATCCCGGCTCCTGATCCTGTGGAAGATCGTGCTGCCGATCTCCCGGCCTATCATCGCAGTCGTCTCGATCTTCTCCCTGGTCACGGTCTGGAAGGACTTCCTCTGGCCGCTGCTGGTGGAGTATGGCTACAACCCGACCAGGGAAACGCTGAACGTCGGCATCTGGCAGCTCGTGGCCGGCGCTCCCGCGAATGAGGTCGTCGCGGCTTCGGCGATGGCCGCGATACCGACCATCATCTTCTTCCTGATCTTCCAGCGCAATATCATGGCCGGCCTTACCGCGGGCGGCATTAGGGGCTGACCCCCCAGAATTGAGGAACCTAATCAGAAACTAGCTTCCACGATCCACTACCTGCGACGACCGACGAATTTCTTGAAATCGTCTTATTTCACTAGTTTCTGACTAGGAGGTTCACCGTGCCCCAAAACGAGCCCTGGTGGGGGAATGCCGCGATCTACCAGCTCTACGTGCGCAGCTTCGCGGACGGCAACGGCGACGGGATCGGCGACCTGCCCGGGGCCCGCGCGAGGCTGCCTTACCTGGCCGAGCTCGGCGTGGACGCCATCTGGTTCAACCCGTGGTACCCATCGCCGATGGCCGACGCGGGCTACGACATCAGCGATTACCGTGGCATCGAGCCGGTCTTCGGCACGCTGGCGGACGCGGACGCACTGATCAGCGAGGCGCACGCGCTCGGCATCAAAATCATCATCGACGTGGTCCCCAACCATGGCTCCGACCAGCACCGGTGGTTCATAGACGCGCTGGCCGACGGCCCCGGCTCGGCGGCGCGGTCGCGGTTCTGGTTCCGGCCCGGGCGCGGCCCTGGCGGCGACGAGCCGCCCAACAACTGGCAGTCGATCTTCGGTGGCCCGGCCTGGACCCGGGTCACCGAGCCTGACGGCTCACCCGGTGAGTGGTACCTGCACCTGTTCGCCCCCGAGCAGCCCGACTTCAACTGGGACTCACCCGACGTGCGGGCCGAGTTCGAGGACGTGCTCAGGTTCTGGTTCGACCGCGGGGTCGACGGGATCAGGATCGACTCGGCCGCGCTGCTGACGAAGGATCCGGCCCTGCCGGACGTCGAGCCGGGCACCCCGGCTGCGGAAGACCCGTTCACCGACCGGGACGACGTCCATGAGATCTATCGGGCGTGGCGGGCGATCGCCGACGAGCCCGGCCCGGACGGGCCCGCCGACCGGATACTCATCGGTGAGGTCTGGCTGCCTGACGCCGAGCGGACGGCCCGCTACGTCGCGCCGGGTGAGATGCACACCGTCTTCAACTTTCCCTACCTGACCTGCCCGTGGGACGCCACCGCGCTGCGCGAGGTGATCGAGCAGACGATGGCGCTCAACGCCCCGGTCGGCGCGCCCGCGACGTGGGTGCTTTCCAACCATGACGTGGACCGGCCGGTCTCCAGGTACGGCCGGGCCGATACCGCGTTCAGCCTGCAGCGCCGCCGCTACTTCCACAACTTCCCTGTCGACCTGGCCCTTGGCACCCGCAGGGCACGGGCGGCGGCGCTGCTCACGCTGGCGCTGCCCGGCTCGGCCTACATCTACCAGGGCGAGGAACTCGGCCTCTGGGAGGTCCAGGACATCCCCGACGAGATGCGCCAGGACCCGATCTGGCACCGGACCAACGGCGCGGACCCCGGCCGCGACGGCAGCCGCGTGCCACTGCCCTGGGCGGGAACCGAGCCACCGTTTGGCTTCTCCCCCGTCGACGCCGTCGCGAGTCCCTGGCTGCCGCAGCCCAAGGAGTGGCGCGACCTGACGGTGGCCGCCGAGCAGGCCAGCCCGGACTCGATGCTGGGCCTGTACCGGGAGGCCATGCGGATCCGCCGCTCGGCGGCCGCCTTCACCGGCGCGGGACTGACCTGGGAGGACGCCCCGGACGGCGTGCTGTCCTTTGAGCGGGCCGCCGACCGTGCGGGTGGCGACGATCAGGGCACCGTCCGGTGCGTGGCCAACCTGTCGTCAGCGCCTATCGAGCTGCCTGCGTCGGCCACGGTCCTGCTGGCCAGCGGCCCGCTGTCCGACGGCATGCTCCCGCCGGACACGACCGCCTGGCTGCGTCCCTGATAGCCCGGCCCGCGCCAGGAGTCCCCAGCCGACCACGGCTGCCGGTGGACCCTGGCGCGGGCCGCAGCACTCCTAGCCGGCCAGTCCTCAGGCCGAGATGGAGACGCTGGCCTCGGTGGTGTAGACGGCGAAGGTGAGCGACTCCTGGAAGTACAGCTGGACGTGGCTGGCGTCGTGGGAGAGGTAGCCGATCGACAGGTCCTCGCCCAGCCGCAGCTCGTAGTCGCCGCCGCGCCCCGACAGCAGGACCGCGCCGCTGAGGGCGGGCGCCCAGATGATGTCGCCGTCGATGACGCGGGCGATGTGCTCCCTGATCGGGTAGCCGTGGTCAGAGGTCTCGCTGACCTCGGTGTAGGCGTCGGCCGACAGCAGCAGCGAGTAAGGACCCGCCACGCCGGCTAGCCGCAGCGCCGAGACCGCCCGGGATACCACGTCTGGGTACTCGCGGACCTCGGCGGGCAGCGCGAGCGCCGGATTGGATGAGGCCGCCCTGATGCCGGTGATCTGGGCCGCGGCATAGCCGTCGAAGATGGCGCGGTCCTCGGCGAACGCGATCTTCTTGGCCGCCTCCTTAACCGGCTGCAGGTCCGGGTCCTGCGCGCCGCGCTCGACGCTGTCGATCTCGGCCCGGTCAAGCGTGAACGGCACCCGCAGCTGCACCACCGGCCGCCAGCCCCGCAGCCCGGCGACGATCCCCTCCTCCGGCGGGTCGATCGCCGCCAGGTGGCCAGTTCCCACCCCGGCGAGGGCGGCCCCGTCAGGACCGGCCACGTCGACCACCTTCCGCCCCGCTACATGCAGCGTGAACGTGCGCCTGGCCTCCTCCTCGATGTCGTCCCAGGCCGCGGCGGAGATCGGGGCGAGCTCCCGGTACAGGTTGTTCATGCGCGCAGTCCTTTCAGCGACCCGATGCCAAGCGAGCCCGAGGCGACGGGGATTTCAGTGGTAGCCGGGCTAGCCGAGACGGATGGCGCGTCGGCCGCCACCGCCCCGGGCGAGCCCGGCAGGTTGTCGAGGAAGTCCGCTGACGGGACGAAGAACAGGCCGCCTGTGATCGCGGTGGAGAAGTCAAGGATCCGGTCGGTGTTGCCCGGCGGCCTGCCGATGAACATGTTCTGCAGCATTTCCTCGGTGACCGCCGGATCGGCCGCGTAGCCGATGAAGTACGTGCCGAACTCGCCGCGGCCTAGGTCGCCGAAGGCCATGTTGGCCCGGAGGATCTGCCGCTCCTCCCCGTCCTGGCCGGTGATCGTGTTGAGGGCGACGTGCGAGTCGGCCGGCTTGACATCGTCAGCGAACTCGATGTCCGCCAGCTTCGTCCGGCCCACCACCCGCTCTTGCTCCTCAACCGGCAGGCCATTCCAGGACGGCATGTCGTGCAGGTACTTCTGCACGATGACATAGCTCCCGCCGGCGAACGCGGGGTCCTGCGCGCCCACCAGGGCCGCCTCGGCGGCGGCACTGCCCGCGGGGTTTTCTGTGCCGTCAACGAAGCCGAGCAGGTCCCGCAAGTCGAAGTAGGTGAACCCGTGGACCTCATCGGCAACGCGGACGCTTCCTGTCAGCCGGGCCATGATCTGGGTCGCAAGCTCAAAGCACAGGTCCATCCGGTCGGCCCGGATGTGGAACAGCAGGTCACCCGGGGTCGCCGGGGCGCGATGACGGGCTCCGGCCAGCTCGCGGAAGGGATGCAGCCCAGCGGGCCTCGGTCCGGCGAAAAGCCGGTCCCAGGCGTCGGAGCCGATTCCCGCCACGCAGGCGAGGCCAGCGCTAGGGACACGGAAGCCGACCGACCGCTGCAGCGCCGCCAAGTCCGCCAGCAGGCCGGCGGCCGTTTCCTCCGCGCCCGGGTTGACCGTGACGACGAGGAAAATGGCTGCCGGGGTCAGGGTCCTGAGCACCGGCTGTGGCTCAGCCACGCGTTTCCCCTTCCACCATGCTTCATCGTCCGTAACACCTACACCGGTCATTTTGCCTTATAGCAGCCTCCCATGATCGGCTGGGCCGGTACACCGGCCCGGCTGGCTTGCCCGGGCGCCTAGCCTGGAACGATGAGTGAGGTTCCTGAGGTGCTAGATCTGCCGGTAGGGCTGAGCGCGACGGGGAAGCGGCAGGAGTCCGACTCGATGGGGGTCATCGAGGTCCCCGCCGACCGGTACTGGGGGGCGCAGACGCAGCGGTCGCTAGTCCACTTCGGCGGGATCGGCGAGGACCGGATGCCCCTGGCGGTCTGCCACGCGCTCGGCCAGGTGAAGAAGGCGGCGGCGCTCGTCAACGGACGCGCCGGGCGGCTGCCCGGCTGGCAGGCTGACCTCATCGCGCGGGTCGCCGATGAGGTCATCGCGGGCGACCTGGACGACCACTTCCCGCTGCGCGTCTGGCAGACCGGATCAGGTACGCAGACCAACATGAACGTGAACGAGGTAATCAGCAACCGGGCCATCCAGCTCATCGGCGGCCAGGTCGGGACCAGGTCGCCCGTTCACCCGAACGACCACGTCAACCTGGCCCAGTCGTCCAATGACACGTTCCCGACGGCGATGCACATCGCGGCGCTACGGGCCGTGCAGGAGGATGTGCTGCCCGCCGCGACCGCACTGCGGGAGGCGATCGCGACGAAGGCGGCGGCCTGGCGGGATGTCGTCAAGATCGGCCGCACCCACCTGCAGGACGCGGTTCCGCTGACCGTCGGGCAGGAATGGTCCGGCTACGCCCGCCAGTTGGAGCTGGCGCTTGACAACCTGGCCCGGTCGGCCGAGGGGCTGCGTGAGCTGGCCGCGGGTGGCACCGCGGTCGGCACGGGCCTCAACGCCCCGCCGGGGTTCGCCGCGGCCATCGCCGCGCAGATCGCGGAGCAGACCGGGCTGCCGTTCGTGACGGCGGCCAACAAGTTCGCGGCGCTTGGCGGGTCCGAGGCGATGGCGGCCACGTCGGCCGGGCTACGCGGCCTGGCGGTGCCCCTGGCCAAGATCGCTAGCGACATCCGCTGGCTGGCGTCAGGCCCGCGAGCCGGCCTGGGGGAGCTGATCTTGCCGGCCAATGAGCCGGGCAGCTCGATCATGCCAGGCAAGGTCAACCCGACCCAGAACGAGGCCATGCTCATGGTGTGCGCCCAGGTGCTCGGGAACGACGCCGTGATCGCATCGGCCGCGGCCCAGGGGACCTTCGAGCTGAACGTCATGCGGCCGGTGATCATCGCGAACTTCCTGCACTCGGCCACGATCTTGGCCGGCGCCTGCCGGGCGTTCCGCGAGTTCTGCATCGACGGGACCGAGCTCAACCGCGCTCGCATCGCCGAGCACGTGGAGCGGTCCCTGATGCTGGTCACGGCGCTGACCCCGGTCATCGGGTACGACAAGTCCGCGCAGATCGCCCACCAGGCCGACGCCAGCGGCTCCACGCTACGTGAAGCGGCGCTCGCCTCTGGGTACATCAATGCCGCCGACTTCGACCGGGTAGTAGACCCCGCGGCCATGGTTGGCGAGGACCTGTAACGTGCTGGCCGCAGCGTTGACTAACGGATAGCGCCGCGGTGGCCGGGGGGGCACCGCGGCGCGGGGCTTTCTACTGAGGAGCCAGATGACAGACGAGTTCGACGTGATCGTGATCGGGGCCGGATCCACCGGGGAGAATGCCGCCGCCCGGGCCGTGCGTGGCGGTCTTTCCGCCGCGATCATTGAGTCCGAGCTGGTCGGCGGTGAGTGCTCGTACTGGGCCTGCATGCCGAGCAAGGCCCTGCTGCGGCCGGTCGCCGTCGCCGCAGAGGCCAGGCACGTCCGCGGGGTCACCGGCACCGAACTGCAGCCCGATAAGGTACTAGCCCGCCGCGACGACTTCGCCGCTGGCTGGAAGGACGACGGCCAGGTTGAGTGGCTGCACGGCGCCGACATCGAGTTGTTCCGTGGCGTCGGGCGCCTGACGGGACCGCGCATGGTCGCCGTCGGGGACCGGCTGCTGCGGGCGCGGCAGGCGGTCGTGGTGGCCACGGGAAGCGACGCCGTCGTCCCGGCGGAGCTCGCGGCGGCTCGCCCCTGGACGAGCCGGGAGGCGACAAGCGCCAGGCAGGTGCCGCCGCGGCTGATGATCGTCGGCGGCGGGGTGGTCGCCTGCGAGATGGCCGCCGCGTGGTCGGCGCTCGGCAGCCGGGTCACGCTGCTTGCCCGCGGGCGGCTGCTCGCCAAGCTCCCAGAGTTCGCCGGAGACCTGGTGGCGGCGGGCCTGCGGGACGCCGGGGTGGATGTGCAACTCGGGGCGACGGTCGCGGCGGTGCGGGCGGCCGACGGGAGCGTCCGTGCGACCTGCACCGTCACGGACGGGGCCATGGAGGCGGACGAGATCCTGGCCGCCACCGGGCGATCGCCGCGTACGACCGACATCGGCCTGGAGACCGTCGGCCTGACCCCGGGTCAGTGGCTGACGGTCGACGAGACGCTGCGAGTGGCGGGCGTCGAGGGCGGCTGGCTCTACGCGGCGGGCGACGTGAACCACCTGGCGCTGCTCACCCACATGGGCAAGTACCAGGCCCGGATCTGCGGTGACGCGATCGCCGCGCGGGCCAAGGGCAAGAAGCCGAAGGTGACCGACTGGGCGAGCACGCGGTGCATCCCGCAGGTAGTCTTCACCGTTCCCGAGGTCGCATCGGCCGGCCTGACGCCGGAGGCGGCCGAGCGGGCCGGGCTGCGCACCCGGCTGGTGGAGTATGAGCTGGGGAAGGTTGCCGGGGCGAGCCTGTACGACGACGACTACAGCGGGCGCGCCCAGATGGTTGTCGACGAGGACCGGCGGGTGATCGTCGGTATGACGCTGGCCGGCCCGGGCGCCGGCGAGATGATCCACGCCGCCTCGATCGCGATCGCCGGGGAGGTCACGCTGGACCGGCTCTGGCACGCGGTGCCGTCGTACCCCACGATCAGCGAGATCTGGCTCCGCCTGCTCGAGGAGTACGGGCTGTAGCCAGAAGGACACGGAAAGATTTTTCCGGATCCTTGTAACGCAAGCGGTGCCTGTGGCGTTTCACCTACAGGGCTTTCCCCCCACGTGGGGTTCCCGGATGCCCCCCCGTCCGGGAACCCCTCCCCTATTTCTATTTCTGCGGACTTCCCGCGCGGCTGCCTCAGCCTCGGCCGATGAACGGCATCGTGGTCGCGGTGATCGTGAGGAACTGGACGTTGGCATCCAGGGGAAGCCCGGCCATGAAGGCAACTGCCTCGGCGACATGCCGGGGATCGAATGTCGGCTCCCTCCTGATGCTGCCATCCGCTTGCTGGATCCCCGCCTCCATCCGCCTGGTCATGTCGGTCGCGGCGTTACCGACGTCGATCTGGCCGCAGGCGATGTTGAACGGGCGGCCGTCCAGCGAGATCGCCTTGGTCAGGCCCGTGATCGCATGCTTGGTCGCGGTGTAGCCCACGCTGCGTGGCCGCGGCGAGTGGGCGGAGATCGACCCGTTGTTGATGATCCGCCCGCCCTGCGGGTCTTGCTCCTTCATGATGCGCACCGCGTGGTGGGCGCACAGGAACGCCCCGGTGAGGTTGACGTCCACGATGGACCGCCAGCCCTCCGGGCTGACCTCGTCAACCGCGCCGGCCGGGGCGCCGGTCCCCGCGTTGTTCACCAGCAGGTCCAGCCGGCCGTACTCCAGCTCGACCGCGGCGAACAAGGCGGCGACAGACCCGGCGTCGGTTACGTCGGTAGCGACCGGCAGCACGCTGCCCTCGGGTGCCGCCTTCGCCGTCTCCTCCAGTGCTGCCAGGCGACGTCCCGCCGCCGCGACCCGCCAGCCGGCCTCGGCCAGCGCGAGCGTGATGTGGCGGCCGAGACCCGAGCCGGCCCCGGTCACGGCCGCCACGCGATGATTTGTCATGTTGGTTAACGTAGGGGACGGTTCGTTAGGAAAAAAGGGTTGATTAGCCCTACCGCTGCTCGATCAGCGGCATTTCCTGGTTCCCGTCGTCGTACATGCCGGCCAGCCACAGCTGCCCGTCGATGCTGGCCAGGCCACCGGGAATGTTGCTGCCCGAGCCTGGCTCCGGAGCCGTGGCCAGCTGCCACTTGCCGCCCACGGTGTGCAGGACCAGCTCGTTGTTGTTGTCGGTCGCGGGGTCGACGTAGGTACCGTCGGCCCAGACGGAGCCGCCGCTGATCGCGACGCCGTAGAGGTTGGACCAGTCGGCCCCGTCGGGCAGCGCCGGCAGCTGCGCGACCTGGCCGACGTGGCCCGCGGCCAGCTGCAGGATCAGGGGCTGCCCGCCGCCCGCCGGGGAGTCGGACTCGCCGACCGCCCACAGTCCTGACGAGGTCGCGGTCACGCCGTCGAGGAGCTCGTCGGTCGCGCCGCCTGCCGGACCGAAGGCCACCGTCCAGCGCTGCCCGTCCCAGTGCTCGACCAGGGGCTGGCCGCCGCCGTCGGTACCGCGCAGGCTCTCGCCAACGGCCCAGACATCGTTCGGGCTGACCGCGTCGACCGCGTACAGGTGATTTCCGTCTGGCGCCGGGTCGGGAGTCGGGACGGCGGTCCACCGATGGCCGTCCCAGTGCTCGGCCAGGGTCTCGAAGATCCCGTTGCCGCTCTCCTGGTCACCGACGACCCACACGTTGTCCTTGGACAGGGCGGATGCCCCGAACAGCATGTCGCGCTGACTGCCTGGGTCGGGTGTGTCAGCGATGGACCACTTCGTGCCGTTCCAGACCTCAAGGAGCGCCCGGTCCTGGTAGGCGCGGTTGAGGTACTCCCCCACTGCCCACGCGTAGCCGTCCTTGGCCGCCAGGCCGTAGAACGAGTCGAAGTTGACGCCGGTGTTCGCCGGGCGGACGACCGTCCACGCCTTGCCGTTAAAGTGCTCGGCGAAGCCGAGAGTGGCATCCTGGTTGCTGTCGGCCTGGTCCGGCAGGTAGTCGCCGACCGCTCAGATGTCGGTCGGACTCGAGCCGGCGATCGGGCCGAGGCTGTTGTCGCTCGTGCCGAGCTGCTGGGCTTGGTCGACCGTCCAGCCTCCGGCCCCGGCCGCGGCGGGGGTCTCGCCCACCGGCTCCTTCGGCTGTAGCGGCGTCGGGGTGGGCCAGGCGAGCTGCGGCTTCACCGCGGTGGCAATGGCCGGTGATCCATCCGGCGCGACAAGTTGCGTCAACGGCCGCACGTTCTTGGTGTCGCAGGTGTGCTGCAGGCAGCCAACGCCGAGCGCGTCCTGGATCGTCTGCAGGGTCGAGTAGTGGTTCGCCGGGGAGGTGTCGGTCACGCCGCGCGGGCCGTGGCTAGTGATCGCGACCAGCGGCACCAGGCCGCCGCCAGGGTTCGCGTCACAGCACCCGGCGCTGTCATCGCCGTTGTCGTAGGTGATGAAGATGGCGTTGTTGCCCTTGGCCCAGAAGCTCGCGTGCGTGATCGAGCTGACGAGCTGGCCCAGATAGGCGTCACCGACCGAGTCGAGGTGCTGCTGCTGCGGGTCACCGATATTGCCGCTGTCCAGGCAGTAGGGCGGGTCGCCATGCATGTCGTGGCACTCGTCCGGGACGATGTAGCCGAACCTGGGCACGTCGCCGCTCTTCAGGTCGGCCGCCAGCTCGGTGACGGGAACCTGGCGGGACCAGTCCTGCGTGGTCCAGTCGTCGATGAAGTTCTGGATGCCGTCGTGCTTGGAGACGTAGAGCGGATCGCTGTCGGGCGCGCCGTTGCACTTGGCGGGATAGCAGATCCCCTTGTAGCCCGCGTACGGCAGCGCCTGCAGGTACGCCTTCCAGCTGACGTGAGCCGCGTCGAGCTGGGTGATCAGGCTCGGCTCGTTCTTGATGGCGTTCATCCAGTAGGCGTCGTCGCTGGTCACGTTGAAGGAGCTGCCGCCGAGGATGGCCACGTAGTTGGACTCGCTGCTGTCCGGTGAGGCGCCGTAGTAGTCGGTGGCTGAGCCGAATGTCCTGGCCAGGTAGTTCAGGTTGGGCGCGGCGCTGTTCCCGATGACGTCGTGCAGGCCGTTGTTCTCCTCCATGATCAGGAAAACGTGGCTGAGCTTAGGGACGCTCGCCGTGGCGGTCCCGGTGGCGGTGGTGGTCGTGACGGCGGTGGACGTCGCGGCCACGGGGGCCGCGGTCGCCGTCGTGGCCGCTGCCGCGGTCACGAGGGCGGTTGCGCACAGCAAGGCGAAGCAGGCAGAAAGAACGCTGCCACGCCTCCTCGGGCGGGCCCAAGGCCGCCCGGCACGAGTGAGGTGCACCATGCCGCGATCGAAGCAAACAGGGCTGAACACAGGGTGACGGATACCTTACCTGGCGCCCATCTTTCCCTCTGCGGTACCGCTGGGCCGGCCCGCCGCCGCGCAACGCCTTGCCGCCCGGAAATCTCGGTCGGCAATCGCGGGCCAGAGAGCTTCTCATAGCTGGCAACAGATTGCCAACCATGTTCGCTCAGAGCGAACTATGAGCATGAGTGATCGACTGCAGACGTGGCCTCTGGGTCGTAGGCTCCTGGTCATCCACCCCCCAAGGGGTCGCGATCGAAGGCCCAGAAGGCCCGCGGTCCCGCTACCGTTAGGAGCGATAAGTGCCAGCAACAGCGACGCTCGATGAGCGTGTCACGAACCTGGAGCAGGATGTGCGCCACCTGAAGGCCTGGGCAGGCCCGGGCCAGAACCAGGCCCTGTCGGCCAACCTGGCCGAGGTCAGGGTCATCCTGACCGGGCTTAAGAGCCAATTCGATCGACTCGAGGCGAGGATCGACGGGATCGGCACCCGGCTCAACCAGGTGGACACCCGGCTCGACGGGATGGACACCCGGCTCGACGGGATGGACACCCGGCTCAACCAGGTGGACACCCGGCTCGACGGGATCGGCACCCGGCTCAACCAGGTGGACATCCACCTCGACGGGATCGGCACCCGGCTCAACCAGGTGGACACCCACCTCGACGCGCAGACCCGGGTGCTGACCGAGATCCTCAGCCGTCTGCCCAAGCCCGTCGCGCCCGCGGAGAACTAGCGGCTGGGATCACGGGGCCGCCGGGGCCGAGTACTGCCCGGGCCCGGCGGCCCATGCTTAACGGCCCCGAATTGCGGCAAACTAACGGCGTGACGACTGGGGACTTGAGAAGCCGCGCCGCCGCCTATGGCGTTGACACGAGTTACTGGGACTGGCAGGGACGGGAGACGGTCGTCAGCGACGAGACGCTGGCCGCCATCCTCGCCGCGATCGGCGATGCCCCCGAGCCAGCCGGCCCGCCGCGGGGCCAGCAATCACAGGTCGTCGCGCCCGTTCCTGACCGGCGGGCCTGGGGCTTTGCCGTCCAGCTCTACTCGCTGCGGTCCCGTGCCTCGTGGGGCCACGGGGACCTGCGTGACCTCGCGGACCTCGCCCGCTGGTCGGCGCGTGACCTGGGCGCGGACTTCGTCCTCATCAACCCGCTGCACGCGGCCGAGCCGGTCCCGCCGGTGAGCCCCTCGCCATACCTGCCCATGAGCCGCCGCTTCATCAGCCCCCTGTACCTGCACATCGAGGACATTCCCGAGTTCAGGTCGCTGCCCGACACGGAGCGCTCCCTGATCAGCGCCCTGGCCGCCCCGCTCCAGGCGGCCAGCACGAAGTGTGACCTGATCGACAGGGACGCGGTATGGACGGCGAAGCAGGCCGCTCTCGAGATGATCAGGAAGGTCCCGCTCAGCCCGGCGCGGCAGCGGTCGCTCGATACGTTCAAGGCCCGCCAGGGCCGCGCCCTGCGGGACTGGGCGGCCTGGTGCGCGCTCGCCGAGGTGCATGGTCCGGACTATCGCGGGTGGCCGGCTCCGCTGCGGGACCCCTGCTCGGCCGAAGTGGCCATCGCGCGGGCCGACCTGGCCCGGGCCGCGGAGTTCCACGCCTGGGTGCAGTGGCTGGTCGCCGAGCAGGTCGCCGCGGCCCAGCAGGCCGCCAGGGCGGCGGGGATGGCGATCGGCGTCATCTGCGACCTGGCAGTCGGCTCGCACCCGGGCGGAGCGGATGCCTGGGCCGGGCAGGACACGCTGGTCCGTGGCATCAGCGTCGGCGCTCCCCCCGACGGGTTCAACCAGCGGGGCCAGGACTGGACGCTGCCGCCCTGGCACCCCGGGCACCTCGCCGCGCAGGCCAGCCGCCCGGTGGGCGACCTGATCGCGGCCGTGCTCGGAACGTCGGGAGCGGGATCCTACGCGGGCGGGATCCGGATGGATCACGTCATGGGCCTGTCCCGGCTGTGGTGGATCCCTGAGGGCATGTCGGCTGACCGCGGCGCGTACGTGCACTACCAGGCGGAAGCCTCGCTTGACGTGGTGGCGGCGGAGGCGCGCCGGGCCGGAGCCGTAGTCGTCGGCGAGGACCTGGGCACCGTAGAGCCGTGGCTGCGGGACGCACTGTCGCAGCACGGCGTGCTGGGCACCTCGATGCTGTGGTTCGAGCGCGGGCTGACCAATGAGCCGCTCGCGCCCCAGTGGTGGCGGCGCAACGCCCTGGCCACCGTTTCTACCCACGACATGCCCCCAGCCGCCGCCTTCCTGACCGGTGAGCAGGTGACGGAGCGAGCCAGCCTCGGCCTGCTCACCCGGCCGCTTGAGGAGGAGAGGGCCGACGCGGAGCACCTGGTCAGCGACTGGCTCGGCGCCCTGGCCGCGCAGGGCCTGCTGGCCGGGGCGGAAACGGGTCCCGACGGCCGCCCCAGGCCCGAGGAGTTCACCGCCGCGCTGTACGGCTACCTGGCCCGGACCCCGGCGCTGCTGATCGGCGTCTCGCTCGCCGAGGCCGTCGGCGAGCGGCGCTCGCAGAACATGCCGGGGACTACCGATGAGTACCCGAACTGGCGGATTCCCCTCTGCGGGCCTACTGGCAGTCCAATCCTCGTGGAAGATCTTCCCAACGATCCCGTGCTTCGCTTCGTGGTTGGGGCAGTGTGCAAGGATCGAACCTAACGACCAGGCAAGCCGAGGGCGCACGCAAGCGGGCCGGAGGCTAAGCGCGGCCTGATGTATAGCCGCGGGAAATGAAATACTGACGGGAGAGAGCATCATGCCAGCGACCCCGCTGCGGGAGCGCAAGGCGTGGCAGGCCCTAGAGCGCCATCACGCTGAGATCGCCGGACGGCACCTGCGCGACCTGTTCGCTGAGGACCCCGGCCG
>Ga0335072_10001707_pt1 | contig 35077 bp, 29 predicted proteins | sample Lox_Sample_21_FD_206725 | JGI IMG/M metagenome (GOLD analysis project Ga0335072, IMG submission 206725) | Soil microbial communities from Loxahatchee National Wildlife Refuge, Florida, United States - Lox_Sample_2.1 | ecosystem: Environmental > Terrestrial > Soil > Wetlands | place: USA... | reverse complement strand
AAATACTGACCTTTAGGACGCCAGAACGGCGACTGAAACCCATATGCGACAACGCCGGAACCCTAGCTGAAGCTGGGACAGATGTGTGACTGTGGTCTGACGCGCTAGGTCCTCGCAAAAACCTTCATTTGCTGGAGTAGAAGCAGTTGAACCGCTGCCGCAACACATCTTATAGGTGTGCATCTCTTACAGCCATGTGTTAGGAGGTCAGCCTAGAGCGAATCAATAGAGGTGTCATTAAACGAGGACATCAATTCTAAAGAAGAAAGGAAGACGAAGCAGGGCCACTGGGCACAAAAGACAACCCTTGTGTGCGCCAAGTGCCAAGGCCGCACAAGCAGCCGTGTTCGTAACACCATGCATCTTACAGGCGTGCATATCTTACAAGTACGTATCTCGCGGGCGACGAGGTCAGCCCTCATATGGACAAATAGAGTAGCGGCAAGAGGGATTCATTGTGGCTTTCACACCTAACTTACTATGGGAAAAGTAGGAAATTTTTGGCTGTGGTATTTCCGGATATTCTGCCCGGTTCCAAGCTGTTACAGGCCTTACTAGGCTCCCTTAGTCAGGGTGTATGACTAAGGGGTCATCAGACTATTCAGTCTTGTGTCGAAGGGGCAGGGGAAACGTGAGTAAGGGTGTAGTAAGCGTAACTAGATGTAGGGTATATAATCTATTGACTAGAGTTGGCTATGGAGAGCCCCTGGAGCCGCTCCACGAGTCTGCCTGTACACCCATGAGCTCTTGGCGTGCTCTCATGGCTCTCACGGCTCCCAGTCGAGAGCTCTGAGAGCCAGAGGAGCCATCTGGCTCTGGTCCTCTTGGCTCTGGGGCCTCGAGAGCCTTCCCTTGGCATGTTTGCGTTTGGCTGAGCATGGAGCTTTGGATTGTGACAAAAGAGTCCAGCACCAACAACACAAATACGGTTTTTTGTCACGCATTTACCACTGTCCGCATCTTGGGCAGGGAAAGCTTCCGTGTCAGCCACATAGCCAGCTACCAACTCACGTCTATCCAAGCATCTATTAGGTTCTGGAAAGCGACTCGTAAGGCGCCCCACCACGACTCCGGAATGATCCAGACATCAGATGATACGTATCTCCGCAGGGGCAAGGCAGCACTGCAGTTACAGCCCAAGAACTTTACGCCACTGCCTGAAATGGTTGGATGTTTACCACGACAGCCACTGGGAAACCTACAAGTCTTCATAAGCTGAAGCAATAACAGTGTCGAATCAATAACACCCCTCAATTGGCGCTTTAGTACATATACTGTCTGTACACGCCGTTAACCCTTCTGGGTACAATTCACACAGCCTTGCATGAAACAGAGTTCCGCTGGTGGAAAGTAACCGTCAAGCACAAGATGTAAGCACGGCCAAATTTGTTACGAGACGGCTTGCGGTCAAAACCATGCATTTGACCAAAACCCCTTGCATTACTATTCACTCACATTGCGAGTCGCTTTACATGCTTTGCTTTCTAGTCAATCCTGATAATGACCCCACTAGAAGAAGCATAGAAACATCACGCGCCATTCTACACAGTCACCTGTTCAAGATTCTGGACAACCTCTTCTATGAACCGCTGATGAAGACTTACGCTTCCCTCAACTTTGTCTTCGTCGAGATAGTCCTCGCCTTGTTGCGTTAGACCTTGTATACAGTTCAGTACAGCTGCATAGTACCGGTCACCCATCATGTGACGCAATGCTGGCAGGTAAGTTTTGTTCATGTCAAGTAGCTTGTCGCGGACCCCATATGCTTCTGCAACGCTCGGTGACAACGCTTGGTCTTTCTTCTGCTGTACTTTGCCATCTGGCTTGCTCACAGCATGATCCACAAGAGTAAGTAGAGAGTCTGTGTCTCCTGCAGCTTTCGCGGGTAGATGATTCTCCTTGTCGTTCTCCTCACCATCATCAACTGATGGAGCTTGTTCTTCCGGTCCCTTGAACTCGCCTTGAATTAGTTCGATGATCGGCTTCCAGTAAGCGATCTCGAGTAACACGATCCCAAGCGAGTAGATGTCGAAACGGCGCCAGTAGCGCCTGCTTCTGCCACCCTGATAGTCTGGATGAACGTAAAGGTCAGTCCTTGGACTGGACGGTGAGACAGTGCTGCGTTCGCCTTTTGCATCCGGACGGGCATACTCAAAGCTAGTGATGTATGGCTCTGAACAGTCCACGCTGTTGGTGTCACTGGGATAGAAGATAACAGCATCGCTGCGGAACGACTTGTGGAACCACCCCACGGTGTTAAATTGCAGTATTGACCCAGTGATACGCTGAGCGAGTATCACTCGGGTCGTTAATGATGGTATCGATTCTTCAAAGCAAGAAAGAAGTGTCTTCGGGTTCAACGAAGCAGACAGCCGCGAAGGCTTCCGATAGACGATCCCGAAAAGCGGAGGGTGTTCACTGATGGCCTTGTCATCGCGGTAGTCAAAGTATCCGAGGCACTGAGGGACACGAAAAGCGCTCGTTGATGAGTTCTGTAGTGTCAAGCTCTGGAGTAGCGAGACCAGTCCCTGAACTCGTTTAGTATTGTCTGGGAGTGGAATATCTTTGTCCGTCTCGCGGTCAACGACTGGTACGTATGCTTTCCATTCGATCCAAACCTCATTCAGCAATATACCATCAGGTTTGTAACTGCCACCAGTACGTTGTCTCAGTATCGGCATGTCGTCTTCTGTCGGCGGATCGAAGATCTCAAGGCTCGTGTAAGGTAGTTTCGCTACCTTCACAACATCATGGTAGGAGGGAGGATGGGCCTGTTTGGTATGATCCTCATGCTTTACCGACTCGTCGTTCACCACACTTCGAATCTTGGTTCTCGCAAGTGACTGCAGCGTCTGGCTATCACGCTTGTCCGCAGCGATAATGTTGGCACTGACATTACTTTCGTGGTGGTCTTTGGGCAAGACAGCACTGGCTACGAGACTTGCGAGATCTTCGATCTGGCTACGCACTAGTACCATCTCCATGTACGTTTTTCTCATCGTGTCCTCAAGTCGTTTTGCATACTCCCCATGCAAGAGCTCATGCAGGTAATCATTGTACTCGGAAAGATCTTTCAGGAGCGCCTCAAACTTCTTCTTGTCGGTGGCAGTCCACCACAGCTTCTTCGGGTCCTTCACTATGTCCCCGCTAATGTTGAAGTACCTGATGAGGTGGCTTGTGCCTCGCATATGCTCTCTCTTGTCCGCTGCCTTGTTCCATTTGATTTTGAGCGTTGAGTAGCTTTCCTGCAGCTTTTCGACTGTCACGGCTTTCGCTTGCACTTTGGTCTCTTCACCAGGCTGCAGCTGCTTGTATCGATGCGTCAATTCGGCGAATTCGTCGAATTTTGCCGATATCTGGTTGAAAACAGCCACAAGGACAAGCTTCTCCGGTATCAGCATGCTCAGAAGGCCTTGTTCTGCAACAAAGTCGAGCAGTCCTGCAGCCTGCCCGAAGCTGAGGAGCCGACTTTGTTCCTTCTCGAGTCTCGTTCGAAGATCAAGGCATTCCTTGTCCATGTTACCCACGGCAACGAAGAACGAGTAGCCTATGTGCGAGTTTAATCTCTGTCATCATCATAAAGGGCGTTCAGCTGTCCGGTGCGTTTCCGGCCACTTACTTACCTTTGAGTGCGCCATCGAACAGCTGGATGACCAGGGAAGCAGTGCCTATCGCGGTACCTATGGGGTCGACCATCACAAATGTTTGCCTCGTAAGGTTGTGGAGTTGACTTTGCAGATTTGCAATGCCCCGAGTGTCCGGCTCGCAACCACCCACCTGCGTCCATGATCTCTCACAGCAAGGCTTAAAGAACGAGACTTGAGCCTTACCATTCTAGGCTGGAAGAAATCACCCAGTAGAAGTCTGTGCAATGTCCAACCCGCCCTGATTGCAAGCGCGCATTAGGTAGAGACCAGTGAAAATCTAGTGCAGCGAATCGTTCAACCGCGACTGTTCGTTGGTGGATCAGATTAATACCTGAGTCAGCTAGAACGTGGCGTTTATAAAGTTGAGACTTGCAACCGGGCGGGTTGGGACATTGTAAATCTTCAAAAGGGTGCTTGTGGCAAAGAATGCCTTGTAGCCGTGGGCGCCAGCCGAAACGGGTCAGTCACCAGACTCAAAACATTGTCAGCTTGCGACCTCTGCACGCCTCCTGTGATAAATCCCTCAAATTTTGCAGCTAGGCAAAAGACCAGGGGTTGTGTGGTCTTTTGTTGCGTTACCGTATGTTACCGCATTTACGTCTTACCATTTCCGGAGATGGACCAAAACTGCGACAAGGGTTCATTACACACAATTCCACATCAGGCTGTGAGGCTGAGGTTAGGTTCGTGTGATGAGTTTTTTCTGCATGCGCCTTGCTTGTCTCAGCCCATCTGAGTCCACGGATTTTGGCACTGTTGTTGCTGCTTAATTTGCGCTGGTGCTTGCAGTTTGTGTACTGCCGCGATGCTCTATCGATCCACCGTTCTTTTCACTGATCCCCATTAACAGCATATGGCTGAATCATTAGCAGCATTCTCATCGCTCTCTGCAATCGTACAAACACCCTCTGAGTCAGATATCGACTATGACGCGGATCATGAGCTCACGAAATCCCCTTCCGTTGACTCTGTAGACTATCGCTTTGCTGCCGCGCAGAAGTATCCTGAGCATGCTTTCGAATTCTCCAGCAGGGACACAACCGGACGAACGCTTGAATTGGAAGAGAGTGAAGAAGATGGACCTTGGGCACGTTCCACCTTGCTTTCGTTTGATGGTGGTGGAGTTCGTGGATACTCCAGCTTGTTGATCTTGCAGGCATTGATGAGCAGCATCAAACGTACAGAGACTACTTTAGGAACAGTGCCTGCAGGAACGAGCGCAGACTCGCCGCTCATCGAGGCCAGTCGCGTCAAGCAGCATTTCGAGCTCAGGAGGAAGTACTCCCGCCAGCCATCTCACGACCCTTTCCTGCCACATCACTATTTCGATTACATCGCTGGAGCCAGCACTGGTGGCCTGATAGCAGTTATGCTGGGAAGACTACGAATGAGCGTGGATGAAGCCATCAATGAATACCTTGACATCACATCCCGTGTGTACAGCCTGCGACGCCGCTCCCGCAAGAACGCACTGACTAAGCTCGTCTTGCCTAACTCCATGCGAGAGTGGGAGATCACAGTGAGGATCAAGCATTTGGCCTTGGACATCAAAGGCGCCGAAACGGCCAGTTTGGAGCACAGTCCAATGAGAAAGAGATCAATAAAACGATTTCAGTCCGACGGAGATCGGTGCAAGACCATTGTCTGCTCGTTGCGGCAGGACTCGAAGCACGGGTCGATGGTGCCCTTTCTCTTCCGTTCCTATGCCGACATCCAAACTCCAGGACAGGCCCTTGGGACACAGTATCCGCATGCTGAGAGGTACAAGATATCTCAGGTTGTGCGTGCCACGAGTTGCAGCCCATATTACTTCAAGCTTACAAAGCTCGATGGCCGGCAGTACTGCGACGCTGGACTTAGTCTCAGTAATCCGACATTTGAGATCTTTCGCGATGTTGACTTGAACCATCGCCAGGATCAGCGTAGGAAACGAATTCATAGACGGATTGGCCTTCTGTTGAGTATCGGCTGCACTACCAACAGCTCAGCCCATATTGAAAGGAACCGTCGATCTAACAAAGGCTTCCGAGCATACTCTCAACTGAATTCCTGGGCTTCGCCACAAGAAGATGTACACGCTGCTATGCAGTCACTTAGCAAAGGGCCTGATCCATTTGATTATTTCCGCTTTGACGCCAAATCGAACCTGCCCGTCCTCAGCAACGAAGACTTCTCACCCAAAAAAGGTGAGCCTGCATTTGTCAACAAGATCCGCGAGGCGACGTTGGCGTATCTCGCAGACCCTAGAGTACAGCAAGAGATTGAAGACTGTGCGCGGCAGCTAGTCGAGTGGAGGAGACAAAGATGTGTAACCACTCGATGGGAGAATTTCGCACTGGGATCCCGTTTTGGATGCCGGCATGAAGATAAGTCTTGTCCTCAGCAACAAAGCAAGACGCTTTTTGAAAGTCGTGACCAGCTGGTGGAACATCTCCGAAAGGTGCACAAGATGCCACCTGCAGATGCTGTACATTACAAGGAGATTCAGGCTCTTGTAGACAAGGGCCGCACGAATATTGATTAGTGTCTGGTGATTATTTCTTCAACCTTTACTATGGAGCTTCTAAACTTGCCGCATCGTTTCCTGACATGCTCTGATACTTTCTGGCTCAATCTGAGATAGTCTATTGATAGGCTATGAAGGAGAAAGGCCGTTAATTAACGGTTGCATGGCATCGCTAGCTTGACCATACCCATTGTTCTGCGTTTGGTAAGTGCCAGAGCTGAACCATTCTGCTCATGTTTCTTGTCGATAAGTGGGAGAATTGTTTGATCGGTTTGACAGTTTACCAGACGAATCGGAGTGCCTGTCATCTCGTAGTTTGTCATGTAAATCGTCTGACAGCTAGGTGGCGCGAAGAACCTCTTCAATTTTTCACTCATACTGAGACTGATTGTCGTGGTGTCCATTACGGCGAGAAGTCGATCTCCTTGCAGGCGAATTTCGAAGTTCTTTCCGGGCGGGATGTGAAAGCACGTAATATTTTGACCTGCAAAACATCAGTCCTGTCATAGCAGCATACATTTTGGACTTTCAGTTACCAATAATAGAGGCATATTCACTTCGAGCGAACTTTCTTCCAAAGCAATTGTATATCACAATTCTGGTATCGTCTTTCGCTCGGCACATACTGGGAATGGTGTGTTGCACCGCTTCCGTTTTAGAGGGTTCAAGGACAATATCTGAAGGTTTTGCGTTGCCGGCTTTCTCCATGCTGATGCTTGCTGCGTTGATAAGAACAGTTTGGGGGTCTGGATGAGGCATTAACATCGCTGGGTTCACTACAATGCCGTTGCCTTCCTTGCTAGACTCCAAGTCAGTTTCCAGGTCGTTCGCACTAGGTACACCCTCGACGTCGTCGGGTTCGCGAATCGATGGCAGGTCCACGTTAGACTGTTGCCAGGGCACTGTCTCTACAGCACCCATAGACTCAGGCAGAAGTACCGAGCCCGTACTCTGTGCATCCTGGGCTTCTTCTACTATCTTGTCATTGGGACCTTGAAAACGAATCGAGTCCTTCGAAGGTCTCGGTGACCGCTCAGGTGGAGTGAGACTGCCGGACTCAGGAAGTGTCTGCGGAGTATGAAGAGGTGGTTTCGGGCGTGGAGCTGACGGCGCTGCCCTATGCAGGATTATGGATGGTGGTTCGGGGGATCCAATTTCGGGATATTTGGTTGAAGGCTTTCCAGCAGAGTTTGGACGTGGTCTTCCCTCAGCTGCGGCGGTAGGCGCTGCGCGATGACTCTGGCCAAAGCTCGATCTTCTGGACTCTAGCGCAGTTGATCTTCTGTTATCTGCCGCTTGAGTTTGGCTGAGCATGGCTCTTCTGGGAACGGAAGGTGCATCCGGCGACTGAGACCTCGTCCTGCTCGCAGTGCTCCCCAGTGCTGCAAACGCCTCCTTTCGGAGGAGATCGTTCTCTTCCTTCAGGTCGATCACCTGTCGCCTGCTGCGACCCGCGTCACTTCGCAGAATCTGCGATTCAGTTGGCTTCCATCGATCCGGATTCTTAGGATGGCAATCAGCACATTTCTGCTGACTCGGAAAGTCGAAACTTTGCCACAGTCCATCTGCGTATGGACGATTCTCCTTTTCTTGACTGAGCATCGTTCTGACAGTTGGTATGGCATCTTTGACCTCATGTCCTTGGACTACCGCGGGGTCCCGAGTTTGCCGAAGCACTTCGAGCCAGCTCCACGCAGCTTCGATGTCAGCACAAAACTTTTCAATTTCGTCCTTCCGCCTCGCGCGGCCGCAATGTAGCTCGCATTCCTCCAAAGTTTTTCCCATGAGCAACGTCATCATTTCAAGGAACACACAGCCAAGCATCCAGATGTCCGATCTTTCATCTCGCTTCAGACCTTGGTCCTTTTCTGGCGGCCGATATTTTGAAGTTGAAGGGGTATTTATATCCTGGGTAACGAACGAACCACCACGCTCGAACTGCGTAGAAATCCCGAAGTCAATGAGAACCACGTTCCCAGTGGCATCTATGATAATATTTTCGGGTTTGATGTCTTTGTGGCGTACCCAACTCCTATGTAGATAGCTAAGTGCTTCACAAAGACAAACAAAATATCCTCGGACCATCACAAGCTGATGAGAGAGAGGCTCACGAAATAGCCACGAGGATCGGCTATACACGTCTGGAGTACTTGTCTGACGTTCGGGCTGCCAGTCAGAACCCTGCAGCTTTCGCGAGATGCAGTGCATGAAATCACCCAAGTCGCAGCAACCTGCTGGATATGTAAGAATATGAAGTCGGCCATTCTCCGAAAACGTCCCTAAGAGAGCGGTGACGTGGGGGAAGCGCAAATCGTTCATCAGTTGGACTTCGTCGTTGGTTTGTGACTTATTTTGTTTGGGGCCTTTATTTGCGAGCTTCTTGACTGCAAAGGCTTCCGGGAACCGGAAAATCTCCGACTTTGCGGGATTGGCTCTATATTGATCAATGAAGACGTGTTGAAGTTGCTCTGGTAATGGTGGTCGCTTGAAGGCGATCAAGTCTCGCTCCCAGAGTAGGAGTTCGGAGGAAGGAAAGTCTGCACTAAATTCGAGATGGAGTCGTCTATCATCTTCGTGGTGGGCGTTACTGTCCAGGGATGGCCAGGTGAAGGCTTCGAACTCGGTAAGAAAGCGCCGCATTGTGGACTTTTCATTACGATCAGGTCTGCCATGTTGAGTGATGGCAACCTCTGGCGCCAGTGCCATCTTGTTGAGCCTGGCTGACGCTTTGTGAGGCAGCCACTCATTAGAGCCAAGGTCAAAGCGCTTGACGGCACTAGACTTTGCCAGGAAGGCGAGTATTCCATCGAGGTCGTCGGGTCGGGAGGAAGGGCAACATTGATCGCAGGAAGGACTGCGTCGGCATTCCGGGGAGACGTAGCCTTGTCAAAGCCTCCAGCCGTGGCGTCGGAAGCCTGAAATTAGCAGTTGTCTGTTCTTTTCGACCTGCTCAGCCTCGAGCAGTGAAGCTGCGCATTGCCAGCGGAAAGTACAAAATAGATTGTACGTGCATTGTGCGCAGCTACGAGGGTTAGATATTCTTACTCAATTTGACGTAGACATCTAACATTCTGAGGTCGGGGCATGACTAGTTGTATCGAGGGCCGCTTGGCCGTTGACCTAGCTTGTGGCAAGGTGGCAAATTCGTTTGCCTTTGCCTTTGTGGGTGCGCAAGCTGTACGAGAAGGTAGGCAAGAGTTGTTTAGGGCGCCAAGAGAAACAATGCAGCGCCTCCTGCATGGGATATTGCGTGACGGAGTGGAGAAAGGTAATGATACGGTAGCCTTACCACAATTTTACGACGGACACTCGACTGTTTCTCTTCTGCTGTCCCTGGTCTGCCGATTCAATGGCTGGGGTTCTTGAGGAACAAATGTGTCAAAGCAGGAGTGAGGCTCTGTCTGGATGGGCGGGATCTTCAGGTCGCCGAGATTGGTACCCTACTTTCTTGCCCATGTCGCATGGCCCGGGGAGCTTCCAGAAGTCAGCCTGTCGACCTGGGAGGCATGTCAGCCCGCACAGCTAATTCTATGATGACTCCTGGGTCATGTTACGATCACTTCAGACAAAGTTCCACTCCTGCAACGGACCCTCGAAGAGAGAGTGCGCTGTCGAACTAGTCGTATCCCCAGGTGAAAGGAGGTGATGCTGTTATACTGAACCACAATGTAGGATCGTCTATGTTATTAGATGGCCTCTGCTGTGGCTGGGAAGACAACAATAAAGATGAGCATTGTGCCGACGAGTACATGTGGATTCTGGTTGGAGGCGGGGATCGTGCTTTTTCGTTCTGTGAGGGCCTGAGCCATCTCGTACACTAGGCGCGGAAGGTTAGCCAAGACTTGGCCTGGTCCGGTAAAGGCCTGCACAACATGAATCTTTGTATCGTAATTGTCAAAATACGTAGTACCTTGGTAATGCTCACATTCTTCTTGAGGCTAATGCAAATGCCCGTGCAGCACATGCAGAAATTGAAGGAAGGACAACTCTTGAGGGAGCTCCTAAGCATGGTTTAGGTGTATTGCAATTGTTGCTTAATGCTGGTGCTGGCCAATGCGAGCAGCGGAACCGGCAACCAAAAATGGGCACCTCGTTATAGCTAGATTTCTTCTTGATTGATATGCTACCATTAAGACTCTCTACTAGTATTTGCATTCTTAGGGTTCCGATGAGTACTTCTAGGTACAAACCAATAATATTAGTGCTACAGCCACTACGCCCGCGTACATTACGAAAGCGATATTGTGGGACATATGATACAAGAGGGTGGCTGCGGATGTGGTCGACGTCGTCAATGAGAGCAACGCTGAGGCTCTGCAGGTGTAAAACTAGGGGGCCTGGTTCACTGAGAGCCATAGGGTACGTCATATTCGGCCGCCATTCATGGGTGGCCTACAAGGTTGTTGGCGCCAAATCAGGCCCACAATGCGTTTTCCATCCCGACAATCGTATTAGTACTACCTCTGTATAAACCCAACGTTTTTTCTTAGTTAGCGCTTGTTTCTTGCCCAGCACCATCTCGATCAGCACAAGTACTTGCCGATGCACCTCTTCCGCCTGTTTGATAGCTTGGTATATTCGCTAGGCAGCTCATGCTCGTCAGGACGCGAGGATGTTCTTTACCCAGCACCGTCTCCATCAGCCCGAGCGCACGGAGACATCTCCTCCGTCTCCTCATTTACCAGAGTACTCAGCACTATTGCCAGGTTGCTAATGCTCTTCAGCATATCAGGATGCCCCTTGCCTAGCATGACCTCATATAGTCTGGGTACTACTTCTCGATACATCTCTTCTGCCCGCTCATATTTGCCATGGCAAGCCAACACCAATGTCAAGCGGTCCATGCTTGTTATGGTGTCAGGATGGTCATTGCTTAACACGGTCTCCCTTAGCCCTAATATTAGTTCATGCATTTCTTCCGCCTGCATATGCTTGCCCTGATCACTAGGCACATTTGCTAGACTGCTCATGCTTGTCGGCGTGTCTGGGTGCTCTTTACCTAGCACCGTCTCCTCCGAGCTGAGGCAACTGCGAAAGAGATCGTTAAGAGAGACGCTGCGGCCGCAAGGGCTACCGAAAGGAGTGAGTAGGCGGCCAGGACAGCTCACTCAGAACGAAGTTCGAGCGCACAGGGGCACTGGATGCGTGGTCTCCTTCTGCAGTTTGTCACGTCGCAAGATGGATCCTGCCACATTTATGCGCGAACTCTCTCCGCATCACCGACATCAACTTTCTTGTATCACCCGTCTCAAGCCCGCACAATGAGGAGAACCCCTTCCACTAGTTCCTCCAAATCCAGCTGCTTCTCAGCGGCATCCCCTCAAGCATCGCCTTGGGCACCACCTCCACTCCCTCCAGCGTCAACTCCGACCGATTCTCCCAGCTGCCCCCATACTCTTCCGTCCGCTGATTGCTCACGGGGCTCAAAAACTCCTGCAGCAGATAACCCGCGCGCGTTGTGGACCTCAACGACATCAAACCCCACCTCAACCGCCCTCTTGACCATTGTACGCCCCCCCAAGCTCCTCTACTGCCATTTCCACTATACTCCGCGACCTGGCCGTCTTTCCTTAGCCCGGAGTCCTCGGGCGTGACGCGGCCCTCGGGCAGGATGGCGGTAGCTTCGACGAACGCGAGGTCTGGCTCGCGCTGGATAATTCCAGTGATAGCTCCCTGGTGACTATCAAGTCCAAGTGGGACTGCTAAGAATATAGCGGTAGGGTCAGCAAATTGGGAGTGCGGCGTCGCCGTCTTCTGCGTTAGTTACTAACTGGGGTTTTGGTGTAGCTCCTTACATCAGGTGCGCTCACCAAGGCGCATTGTCGCTGGAATCTGCAATCTGTGGTGCCCATGTCTCAATTGCGGGTAGAAGCCGCTTTCGATCCATGATCGAATTTCGACCATTCTTGAAGAAGATTGTAACATGGCTGTTGCCATCGATGCCCACGCGTATCCCCATTTTCGCTCCATAACTCACACTAGGCCGCCAATGAATTGGACGCGATGGTCCGTGCTAACAAAGCTTGTCCTACTTCGTACTAGCATTGTTTACGCCAAATCCTCATCTTGGTAGACACAGGGTACCCCTTCCTTTCCAGGAACAGGGAACAACTTTCCTCTACACTTGGACTGCCATATCAATCGACCTTGCCTAAAATGCCTCTCCCAGCTGGCAAGATCTACCCCTTCGAGGAAGCTCGCAAAGCAGCATCTCCATATGGTTTCGCCATCGGCCCTAGTATCAATGCTCTCGGCGAGCGTGACCCAAACATCGGTGTCATCTCTGTCGCCGATGGCAAAAATACTGAGATCAAGTTCTCCTTGGTATGGCTTTCACCCCGCAATTGATAATCCAAGTCTCAACTTGTGTAACAGAAACGTACCGAACCCAAGTCGAAGCCATCTAAGCCTACGGAGACAGCCGCTGCCTCGACCTCAAAGAAACGAAAGCCTGATGCTGAGACACCCACTATCGACCCGTCCACTATCATTCTTCCCGGCGAGGAAGAGGGAGAGGTCGAGATCGACCAGAGCTGCGACCAGATTCGCCGGAAGATCAACAACCTCATCAACTCAGGCGAGATGAAAGTCACTCACTTCCAACGCCAATGCAACATCAACAGCAACTCATACGGTCGATTCATGAAGCTCAAGGGCCCCTACTCCGGCATCGATAATCAGACTTATGAGGCAGCTTTCATCTTCTTCAAGAAGCGGGAGCTTGCTGGCATAAAGCCTCCTAAAAGAAAGAAGGCCAAGGCGGAGGACCTAGACAAGTTTGATGTGAGCGATCCGGCATTGAAGCTCGACGGGGAAGACGAGGGTGAGGTCGAGGTTTACGATACCTGCGATGAGATTCGGAGGAAAATCAATGCTCATCTCCGTGAGGATGGTGTTACCAAAGCCGGTCTCTGCCGCACTATTGGTGCGATGACTCCAGCTGGAACACCCATCAACGCGAAATCCATGGACGATTTTTTGAAGAAGAAAGGCCCCCGGGAAGGGAATAGTACCCGTTGTTTCTACGGCGCCTACGTCTTCTTCGAGAAGTTGCGGATTAAACAGGGAAAGCCAAAGAGCAAATTCAGGGAAGAGATGGAAGGAAATTGGGCCAGGCAGGGTGGTTTCTCAAGAGATCGCGATGGGCTTATCATATGCAGGGCTGACCACCACCCCTATTACGATAAGTACGGCCGAATCTTTATAATGTAAGGGGACGATGTGAGGGGACGATGAAGGCTAAGCATGTTTATTGGACTGGAAGAGACCGCAGTGCATATTGTCTTGTCTAGCTACCAATAGTATGGGGTGGCATGTTGAATAACTTCTTTGCCGGGGGTTTTTTGCTTCACTTTTCTGGCTGGTACCAAGCGCAGTCCGTAGGAGCTGTCAGATGGCGGCAGAAGCGAAGATATTCAGATTCGAACTTTTTCAGGAACTTGCCGTTAGATATCTTCAAGGAGGATGCTCTGAACATTGAAAGAAGGACTTCGAATTATACAGACCACGAGCATATCCATGAGCACGCGTAGACAGCGCTAAAGCTCATAAGAAGGTTGAAGGTCCAGCAAATCTGAGAGCCTAAACATCGTCTCGTTAGAGTTCATTTTCCCAGTCTATATCTTGTGTTCTGACGACTGCTAAGTCGTCCTCGCCGGTAGAATTCACGTCTCCTGCCCAATTGTAAGCTTGAGATCCGCGGCTGTCGAGGGTCCATAATTCTAGAACTCACCATCCACATGTTGCCAGCTTCTTGCAAGCGATTGGTGAGTACCTGTGAAGGCTTCGGCAAGTGTCTTTTCCCAATTCCAAAAAGTCCATTGCACTTTCTTCCCAAGAAACTCCATTGTGCAATCATCTAGCCTGTAAACAACCTGGCGCATTTTCGGTCGATCTTCCGGTTTCCGTTCAAAGCAATGCGTAATCGTCTTCTTGAGTAGCTTCGGCACGATATAGGCAATACGCTCGTCATCTCTTTTGAAATCAGGACATGACTTCTCAACTTCGGCCAACACCTGCTCCGGAGGAGGTAATGTGCATGCTATCCGCCTGCATTCCATCATTCTACAAGCGATGACGCCGAACGAAAATACGTCTGCGGCTATTGACCAGCCTTCACCACTACGAATCTCAGGTGCCCTGAAATCGATCACGCCATAGCTAGCGCGATGACGGGTTGGGTCAGCCTTCTCGGCTTCCGGTCGAAGTACTTTGCCTTCCCCAATGTCTGATATCATGAAGACCAACCCATGGGGTAATTCTGGGTTGTCATGGTTCCGGTCGGTAACAAGGATGTTATTTGGGTGCAGGTCCCTAGTGAGATCAGTTGGTAATACTATTCGATCAAGGATATAATGCTTAGAGACTACCTACCGATGAATGACGCCGTGATCATGGAGGGTGTTGAGACCGCTGCCGATTGAACTCAGAGCTTTTGCTGTTATACTCCAAGAATCTACGAAAGAAGCATTTCTGACTTCTTTCGTGAGACATTCTCGAGCAGTGCCACGAGTTGCCCGTTCGAAGACCAGATACAGCTGGCGACTTTGAGAGTTATACAGCATTTGATCTGACAACTTGTCTTTCTGGATGACCGAATCAACCATGTTCCTGAGCGTTATGCCTAGGAATTTGGTGCAACCCACCGCTCCTCCGCCTAGGCTGGCATAGGTTACGTCAAGCTATCCGCTGTTAGCTCTGATCCTTAAGATCCCGTTTTCGAACTTGCCTCCTTCATAAATTTCCTCAATGCGTCTCGACCTTCGCCCTCCCGTGGACGAACTTCTTTGAGAACTATTTGCTTTTGCCCTGACCAAGTGGTGGTGAGGACACCTGGAGGTCTCGTCCACGTGGCCGCGTACACTGCTCCATTGTCCCCTCTTCCTAAAGGATTATCCCAGTCTATATCGCCAATGCCCAACTGGTCGGATGGAATAACCCTCAGTGAATGTTCAAAGAGCGGTGTGTACTCGGCTTCCAAACCAATGGCGTCCCTTACTGAGTTCACGTCCAGGATGTTGGCTGTATGTGCTTCTACCAAATTTCGGAAGTACGTAACTGCTGATTTTTCATCTTGATGGTCCCATCGACTGCGAAAATGAAGACCAGGAAGAGTTTGCAGGAGAATCAATGGACTGGTAAGCGATTCTTGTGTGAGCGCACAGTCGTTCTGTTGGTGTGAGTTAGACCAACATGATAGCGAGTCCAAGGATTGAACATTCTTACCCACTTGTCCCAGAATTTCCCAAGCTCTCCAATAAAATTTGTCTGATTGACAGGGCAAGCAACGAAGATTACATCACCATCGATACCATGACCAGGAAATTGCCAATTTTGTTGCATATTATACGAAAAGACTTCCTCTTCGGTATGCAAATGATGATTCCAGACAAAACCCGGGAATGGAGGAGTCCAAAGAAACAAATTTGAGGTTGAGGAAAAGTCTGAGAAAGGGTGTGCGAGGTCCACACCACGCGATCTCAGGAAAGCGCCGCTTGTGCGCAGCAGCTCTTCCCATGGAATGAAATGCAAGAATGCCCTTGGGTCCTGTATTGGCCGTGATTTGCCCATGATTCTGAGTCGGTGCGTCTGTGCCGGATTCAGCAAAGAAAATGATAAAGCCCGCTGAAGAATCTGCTAATATACTTACGACAAAGGCGTATGTCATCTTCCCGGACTCGTCAATGGTAGGTTCGTCTAGGGGCCACTGCCCGCGTCAGCAGATTTTCCCTGTGCAAACTTCCTGTATGCTCACCTCCGGAATTGATGCAGGATCAGGACGTGTCGTAATCCTTAGCCTCTTGATACCATGTGAAAGTGAAGCCGTGGCAGAATCATCCGTTGTATTCTCAGTAGCACCCTCTTCCTCCTCTATGCTGTAAAGCTTCCAAAAAGCTGGATCGCTAAAGAGGACTTGCTGAACTTTAATAGCATTGCCAGGTCGATGCCATTGAATTGCGAACATGCGAAGAAGCTCCCAGACTTCGAACTTCTGAGTTGTAGAATCAAAAAGACCCTTGAACTTCCAGGTCGGTGGAGTGCTGTGGTAGATGACCGAGAGCGTGTGCCAGTTAGCAGAGTCGTCGTCTGCCTCAACGACTTGTACTTCTTCTATCGGCCGGTCACCCAAACGAATGAGAAATCCTTCGTTCATACCCTTTAATACTTTGGACCGGGCCATGCTCCTCTCTAATCTTCTAGTATACGTCAGAGTGTTTAGGGTGTTATTGTATGCGGCACCCTTGCTGCCATGATATCTGCCCGTGACCATATCCGTCTCCAGGTCATCATTTAGGCAATTGAGCACTCGGTATGACCATTTCCACTCTTGAAATGTTGTGGCGATCTGTACTTGGCTGCATTCCTTGCGAAAGCCGACTCGCTCCAGAATTGTACGCGTGTCAGAGACCAAGTGTCTCTCGAAGTCAAGTAATGGAACTATATAGCGGACCAACTGGTCGTCGAGAGCCATTTTACACCTCGAATGTGACTATCTTGTCCGGGGCAAGTCCTCATGGTCCATCTCCCCGCATGAGAGTAGCCTGGTGTTGAGAATAAGCGCAGCTGAGTAAGCAGGATATCACGTGTATAGGACGCTGTTGAAGGGAGAACACGCTTATCCCTTCGCGTCCCAAGCCTGACACCTGCATCCTCGTGCAGCCTGATCGTCCTCCGTCCTTTCTTCTTACCTAATCGCTTCGATATCTTTCCTAAGTTTAGACTCGGAACATCAAAGCGTTGTATCACAAAGGCAGCAAGGCCCCACCTGCAGAATTACTAAGCACTTTCTCAACGCCTGGGCTACGTAGCTATGGCATGATAAGAGCTGCGGAGGCCGCCGAGCGCCCCAAACCTACATCGACGCTTTTTGAATTCACCTTAGACAGTCGGCATTGTGAGACGAACTTTCTTGGGCTAATTTGTCCCCTCCTCTGAACATCTTCAAGCATTCGAATCCTCGAAAATTTTCACATTGGCGGAGAGCGACAATGCCTAGACCGGAGCTTGGTCTCGATGCATTCGACGCAAGCGTCACGTGTGTTAAACTACTCATCTTCATTATAAAGACGGCGCAGCAGGTGAAGAGATTGAATAGCAAATGTCTCGAGTTGGCGAATGTAGCCACAATTCTGAGAGATATGCTAAATGCGAACAAACAGCTACTTGAGGATGAGAAGACTGAAAAGCGTTTTAAGCATGTTCTGGAGGATATCGCCCGATTCATGGCGTCCTGTAAAGACTTTAACGTTTTCGAAAAAACATGGGAGGTAGCGTGGAGGAAAAGGTTGCCTTCACTAGAGAATGAGTTGATGAAGTGGGTGTTGCTGTTCAGCACAGAGACAACGGTAAGCGTTACCTTTGGACTATATTCACAACTTTAGACTGAATTTTCGTAGGTGTTGACGCGTGCTGCCTCAATGAAGCTGCTGGAAGGCGAGAAGGAAGCCCGTGACTCCGAACAGGACTACCGGGAGCAGATGTCGTACAAGCTTGAAATCCTCGATGAATTGAAACAGGACTTAGATCAAAAGAGGGTCGAAGACGGGTTGAAAATTGACTATCGAGACGGAGACCATCGCCTTACCATCTCAACGTGCGATGATGAGCTACTCACTGGAATATTATCTCTCGAGGATGGCGAAGACGTCAAGATTGCAGGCAAACCCGTGAAGAAGGACTTGGGCTCGTATGGAGATAAGGGTCCGCGACATGTTAAGATCTATGGCAAGATTTCAGCCAACACATCGGTGCACCCGTTTTACGGCATTGCCGTCCGCTCGGGCCGAACTTGGGCGTTGTTCAAAGATTTCAGACACTGTCCAACGCTCTCAAAGATAATAAGCCAAGATGAACTGCCACAAGACTTGCTTGTACGGTTGGCGATTGCGCACGAGATTGCTTTGACAATGGACTACCTTCACTCAGTAGAGGTGCTGGTGAAGCGCTTGTCGGACAAAAATGTAATATTAGTATTGGAAGGAGAAACCTGGAAACCCTATTTGACGGACCTGCAACGGGCCAGATTGGTATACTCTACACGCCGCTAGCGTGCTACTTACTGACGATACCAGTTTACCGAATCCACGAGCGGTGGGGAGTATGACATAAGATACGAGGCCGTGGAGTTTCAGAGAGTGAGAGGTGCTCGTCACTCGATTTACACCGACGTTTGGAGGTACGTGGCTGAGACAAACCCCAAAGTCGCGGTGCTGAATGTGCGTCTAGCTTGGGCATTCTGGTTTGGGAATGCATTTCAGGGTTGCATCCGTTTGGAAAAGCCGAAGAGGTCACCGGAGGAGACGAAGCAGCGCAGATCAGGGCGGATGTTGAGAATGGGAGATTCCCATGGAGATCCATCCAGAGCGACAGCACGATCCTTAGGCAAGTCAGTAAGGTTATTGAAGGTTGTTGCAACCCGCTGCCAAAGGTTCGGCCAACAGCATCCAAGGTTGCGCACGACTTGTTCGACATCTTGATACTATCATCGATCGAAGTAGAGGAAATCCCGACGACGGACGAAATGCTCAAGCGTAGAGTCGCAGAACTTGTGGATCAAGCGGCCAGAACGGCCAGAAGCGGTGCGCCCGTCAAAGACATCGTAAGCAAGGCTGATGCGGAGCTGCTTCAAATGTCTGCAGCTCAGGGAGATGTCACCTCATCATACCTCCTTGGTGCAGGGTTATGGTACGGAGCGATCAGGGTACCTGACGAGGTGCAACAGCTGATTCTGGTCGCTGAAGAAGATCGAAGTAAAGGTAAGTTGCATGGCCACTTGAGTCGCAATGATCTAGTAGATTTACACACGGCTTTCTAGAGCTTCGCGCCCGAGCCGCGAGAGAATACCTTGAAGATGCGATACGCGGCGGCGTGAAAGCCGCTGCCATCCCTCTGATGCGGTTGCATGAAGCGCTGATGATATTATACCAAAAGGAGGCAACTCAGCATAGGGCAATGGAGTTGATATAGATTAAGACAGTGGACCCCGAAGGCGTCACCCTGGAAGTCGCCACACCCGCAGGGGCCACCCTCCTTTTACGAGTCTTCCTTGCGCGCAGGACACGGGTGGCGAGAGTCCTTGTATCGACACCAAGAGTGGTTTAAAAAGCTTCTGATTGTGGGCGACTCGGCCGTCAGGTTGCTGGTCACCCTTGGAGCGCGCTCCGCGTGGTGAAAAGCTGCCGAAAAGACTGCCCAACGGCCTCGGTGCTGCCGAAGCCAAAGCAGCAGCTCTGCATCCAGAACGGTACCAGAGCTTACTCTCTAAACTATCTACAAGAGGTGGGTGAGGCGGGGAAAAGAAGCGCAGGCAATCGGATTGGCTATCAGGTGATAGACAGACAGGTTGAAGACAGACAGACAGGTCGAAACAAGGCCGATGAGCGCTGGTACCTAAGCGGACTGTGCAGCGTCCTAAATAGTGGTCTCGAGGACACCACGGCGATGACTGAAACCCATATGCGACAACATAGAAACCCATGTGTGACGACGCCGAAGCCGTAGCTGGAGCTGGGACAGCTGTGCGACGACGTTCTGACGCGCTAGGTCCTCGCAAAAACCCTTCAGAGGCGCAGGCGGCGCAATTACGCACATATGCTCCACAATTTTGCAGAGCCCGGGGATGAAAATGTTCTGGCATAACCTAATCAATAACTCTACCAGTACCTTGATGTGCGCTATTGTTGTGGGAATGTTATAGAGCAGTCTTGTGCATCTTAGCTGGGATGCACAAACGATCATGTCCATCAGGTCCCATTTGTGCATCCTACGGAGCGTATAAGCCTGTTACCATTTGGTAGACAGCTCGGTATCGCACGACATAACAGGAGTCGATGCCAGATCGAAGGATAGAGAGTAAGGACTCGGCACTAGTAGAAGTCGATGCTAGATCAAGGCATAGGACCGAAATTGGGCCGCAGTGAGAATCTGTGTCGGCTCGACAGAATATGGTCAGGGGTGCGATTTATGCTTATTTGGCTACAATCTACACTACATTTGGCATTAAGAGCGCGCCTCACCAGGCCAGGCTTTTGTACGGGCCTGTTGGGAGCACTGGGGTAAATTGCGCAAGGCGAGCCCTGGAGTCTCCACCACGTTCCAATTGCGCAATGAATTGCACTCACTAACTTCATTAGTTGGTTTCTTGTTCTCGGCCGCGTACCACGACCGAATTAAACGCGAACCGCGAGTACATCAATTAGCGAAAGCGCGATCTTTCTTGTCTATCGTTTCCTGTGAAGCATCTGCAGGAATGGATGGCCTCACCAAACAAGTAGTAGGTGATATGTTACAGCGGACAAGCTATTAGGTTAGGTCTTTCTTTGGTGGCAGAGCCACAGTCGCTTCTTAGCGTCCAGTTAGCGATCCAATGAGCTTCCACTGACAAAACTGCTTATCTGTGCACCCCATTCCAGGCCTCTCTTCGAATCTAGCCCCCATCCAATCATTTCTGCCAGAATGATAAGGATCGGCTATTTATGGTATCTCTGATGTTAAGTGAGACATGGCTGCTGTTTCGTGCGTGAGGGCCCGAAAAGTGTTGCAAAGCCCCGCATCTACCAATCGCCTCCAGTCTGTGAGCATCCAGCGCAAGTTCGGCCCCGAAGGATCTCCTACCTGTACAACTCTTCACCTGCAAGCCAAGACTGCATTTTGACGAATACGGCATGTTCCCCAACAAACCAGGAGACTCGAGTTTCGCCAGTGGAGACGACGTAACTAGCGTTTCCACGCGGAAAGCGTGCGGGACGGCACGACCGTTTCACAGTCTTGGTCATATATACTCAGCCTTGAGCCTGCTCTTCTTCAAGTCAGAGGTAAGGATTCAAGATGAAAACACGTTCGAGCTTCTGTCTGTTGGTATTTGCTTCATTGATCTCAGCAACCAGCGCCGCGGTTCACTTCAAACATTGGTATCCACAGTATCGTCATGTCTTCGAGTCAATTATGGAGGAGTACTGCCAGGCCGAGTATCACGGTTACCAAACTGAGGTCGCCCCTAAGGACTATCTGAGTGGCACTGTCACACCTGTCATCGACTGCATTTTGAAAAATCTGAATGAAACCCGCAAGTCCAATATGGCAGCCGCAGCAGTCGTGCTAGGCCTTCTACCTACTACGCTCGGTCTGGTTGGCTCGACCACAATGGAGGTCGGTCTAGTCGCTCTAAGACGGCCCTTCCTCGCCTTCCTGCTTGCAGCTGGAGCGCCAGCCGTCTCACCGATCCGGACATTCGATTATGTTGATCCGAAAGAGCTGCTGCAGAAGCCGCCCGGATCCGTCAAAGTATTCTCGATGGGACCAACTAAGAAGTTCGCCATCGCTCTGCTGCAGTATGTCGTTGCAGCTGCGGCAGTCCTGAACTTGGCAACTGTGAGCTACCAGCTCTGTATTCGTACAGTCTGTTCCTTTGCCCCCGAGACCGCATATGAGCCAGCAGTGTGGGCATTTTTGGCCGTTGCAGTTCATATCTTCGGCTCTTGGTCCGTCTATCTTCGTGTCAGGATTGTTACTGGAGGATCTGGTGTGGGGAGAGGGCGATTGTGGCAGAGAATACTCCGAGAATTCACACCCTCTGCCGCGCGAGAAGAGGCAGAATTGGAAATCAAGGACGAGACATACGGCTACATTTTCCTGGCCTGGTTCACGTCCATGGGTACGGTCCTACATATTGTGTATGGGACGCTGCTCTTTTCGAGCATCATATTCATCTCGACTGGCGACGCTGTGCTAGTGGTGGTGAGGTATCTATCATCAACATTGGTATGTCGGGCGATAGTAATGTTCGAGTTGAGCGGGCTGAGGCAGGTATTGGATCGACAAAAAGGAGATTCTCGGAATAGCCTTGGGTTCATGCCACTGAAAGAGATTCATGGGGATGTACCGTTGAGCGATCGTCATAGCCATCCAAAGAAGGAGGCAGTCTCGAGTTGTGTAGAAGAGTCGCGGTCGTCCTTACTTCGTCAATAGAAACCCCGTCGATGAAGGCTTCAGTGTTCCCAAAAGGCCGTACAAAAAAGCCTGGCTTGGTAAAGGTTGGTACAGGCCCAGGTACCCTCAGGCTTGGTCGCGGTGGGGGCGCGCCCTATATCTGGAATGATAGATGCTGCTAGAATAGGTATAGGTCGTAGCCCTCGGGCCCCTGAGCAAAATGTATTGTACATATCATTTGACCTTGCACTGCATGCTAGAGTGACCGCAAGTGTTAGTTTAGTTGCCAGATAGAAGAGAGTCAAAATGTTGTTGTAGATGTATTCGTGGGGAATGCTCTGTCTTGCCAATGCTCGATTGGAATGTGATATAGTTCCAATTTTAGGCCGTGTGAGCTCCACACACCTCTTACACATTCGGTTGTTGTGAAGGTTTGAAGAGTGTCGAATGGTGACGGGGAGTACTCTAGTGATTTCTCCTTTGATAAAGTCTTCACAATCTAGGAGCAGCTCATGTTCCTAGCTACAGGACGCGGTAGCTTCTCATATGAGGTATGGTAAGGCGTCATGTTGTAGCACGGCTCGTTAACGTCGAAGAGAGCTTTCAAGTATCCGAGCTTATGGAGCAAAGAATGACTGCCATTCCCGTCTGTGTCACCTTGAAGTCGCTTCTCTCTTTCTTGATTCATTGTTAGGAATTGCGCGATTGAAATTAATGCGCCAATACCTCGAGCGAAATGCTCTTCAGGGACTTTCTGGCCCGTAAGAGTCTCGATTGTCATACATTTCTGGGTGCAGAAAGGAGAAGTCATGATTGATCAAGGGCTTGTTTAAGGATGCAAGTACTGAGACTTTGACAACCTTGTAAGTTGTCCACGTCTAGCTGCATTTTGTAATTGGACAAATTTGCAATGATAGCTAATTGATCAAGAAGAACGGAGTTCTGTCGATGCTGTAAGAGCTTAACCACAACCACCACCGAACTGCAATTTTTCGAGACCTAGCCACCATGCAGTCACCGTCATTATGTACCAACTCATGAGCCACGGGATGGAACTTGTCTAATGTTGGAATAAGGTGTTCAATTCGGCCTTCGATACCGTCTGGTGAGTCAAAAGAGGCAGCATGCTTCCGATAAAAGGCCAGTAAAGTCTTTGCATGCTACATGCAGTTATTGAGACGATCAAGGTCAAATGCCAACTCCTGAGGTGAAGCATGGCGATTAGAGAGGAATTTATGCACTTCAGGTGGAAGAACCACGTCCGCTATTTTTGGGGAACAGTAGCGTCATGTGCGGCGGGTGCGGCGCGCGTACGACGCGCCATAGGGACCACCCCACAACTAGCGCAAAGACTCCTATTTTGTAACTCAGACCTTGATAAATCGATCACCGCACCATCGTTTGTAGGCTATATAGACCTGCCAAAACGCCTCGAATGTCCTGCATCTAGTCGGGATAGACTGTGTTGTGATTAGGCTGCGTCTCGGTTGCCTGGAGGAGCCTAGAGGAGCCTACGACTGCCTAACCCGTCTTCTGAGCGTAACAGCATTACACCCTGACTCTGCAATGGTGGGGAAGAATGGCGAGACCTGAAATGAGAATTCCTGGGTTAGTGCTGATTGCTGATAGCCGTCTGATATGTGGCGAGAGACCGTGCGACTGGGGGAGAAGGTGTTGGTCAGGCTTGCCTTGGCACGATGGCGCCCTGCAGTGTCTACACCTGCCATCCTCCATCCTTCCTACCCTCCATCCTCTCACTGTCCCTCTTTCCATCGTCTACTATTCCATCGCAGAGAAGTGCGATCGTTAGGTAAATGTGCCGAGTGTAGACACTCACAGGGGCTCTTCTGCTCAGAAACTAGCTCGTGTGGGCCGAAAAGCTGACCTGCTGCAGGGATGCCTTGCCGTGTCTCAGAATGTCTGCCTACCGATGCTGTTTGCCACTTAAGTGCGACCCTTTCCGCCCAGTGTCCAACCCTCCCCCGCGCAAGTATTTACTACTCTACCTCTATACAGAACCTCTTGCACTTTCTCTAATGTTGTGTCTATATCTCTACCTTTACAGAGGCTCCTGTACCGGCTTCCATCTCCCCGAACCACTTGTTTGAGCATCGACTCGTTCAGCCCATGTCTACCATTCACGATGTCACTTTGACACCCCCGAGGAAGCGCGCAGCCTCTGGCGCAGATCTGAGACCCTACAATTTTCCTGCTACACCGGAAAGCCTCCCCGAATCTCAAAGCACACCAAATGCTCATTGCGTGCCTGAGCTCGTTTGGGATGATACTCCCGAGTCGACAAAACACTTCCCCAGAACACCGTCCCATGAGGGCAGTCCTTCCCGGACACTGTCCACTGATAAGGAGGTCCCCAGCACACCGACCAGGCTATTAAAGGAACCGAGAAGGTCTAATCGAATCAAGGACCGTGAAGCATTGAAGTCTATACAGCAGGCATCCAGTGATCACAAGCCTACTCCGTTGTTTCCTTTGTTCCTCTACCCTTCTCAACTAGCAACGAAGAACGAGGATACTGGCCTATCCGACCTCGTCAAGGGTGACATCGACCTCGATTTCTCCGCACTATCGAGAAGACAGCATAAGGGCAACACAAGAAGCTCCACGGTCACCAAAGCTCCAGCACTAGGGATTCCTCATACACTTCCAGAGCAGCGAGCCTTAGTGCCGAAGAGGGTGAAACAGGACCGATCTCCAATTGACCAGACCGCCGATTATGACCTAGACACGGCGGCCGATGTTCAGGGCATCTCATTCAAAGCAGTAGATGGCCCCGGACTGACGCAAATCGCTGTCAAGTCCGAGAGTGACTCCGAAGCGAAAGTGACTCGACAATGCTCCAGCACGAGAGACGAAGGGACGGTGGTAGGTGTGGCCGCTCGACGCTTCACGAGAATACTCCCCTTCAACACCATCGAACGGTTGATTGAAGAGCCGAGCAGATGTGTCGCTTCCTTGATCTCCCGGCCAAATCAGCGGTGCTCGAGGCTGACAAAGTCATGCAAGGACACAAAGGTCTGGCTCATGGATTACCTCTCAAAACTTGTGGCCCCAAAAGATCTCATTGCTACCGAGAGCTATGTCCGGGAGCTTGTGAACATGGCGACCTGCACAGCATCTCGTCATAGGTCAATTGCGACGGAGCAACTGGAGAGGCTGCTCTACCGGTTTGGTGAAAGCCGCCATAGGGATACTGAAGCCTCTGAAAGTAAGCACGCTTTCACCAGCAGGGATAAGGAAGTTATTCCGTACTGGCTTGAAGCGTTGACGAGAATACCCGAAACTCACAAAAACGAATCCGGGCGCTCGCTTCAGCGGACATACACCTCTTCGAAGAGCTTGACCCTCGTGACTGCCAGTATGCCAGAGCCGAGTTCAACTTCCCTGTCCAGGGAGCTACCCCAGATCACCGAGGCACGTCAGAGACCGATCCAAGAATTTCGGGTTGTCAAGACAACCAATAATGTCACAACCACACACACTGTCGAGACGACAGAGACCACTCACGTCACGTATGACTCGGCCAAAAAAATTCAGACTTGCGAGACGAACAAGACTATTGAGGTGACACAGACCACCGACAAATCCCCCACTGAACAGACAGCCCAGATTGAAGAGATAACACATAGCGTCAAGGCAACGCAATCTATAAGGAAGACTCAAGCTACTCCGAAGACCGATGCACCAGTCGAAGCAGTCGCACCTCTAGAGACGATTGCAAAGATCACAACCACACATATTATCACCGGATATTCGAGCTTTGACCCGACACAGCCAGTGGCAGTATCTTTCATGGGAACACCAACTATCAAGTTGGCCAAGAATCACGACAGCGGAAAGCGAACACGGGCCGCAACAATTAAGGAAAAGAACATACGGACTCTCAACCAGACATTTGAATCGTACCGCCCGCCCGCGAGTCTCGGATTTTCTGTTGAGGAATGGATTCGTGAGTGTCTCGTCCGACCACTAACGGCGCGAGAGAAGGCCGAGAATCACAAAGGCATAATATACATGTATTGGGTGACCGGGAATTTCGGCTTGGTTAAGATCGGTAAGACCTCTGGACCGTCGACAGCGAAGCGGCTGGACAAATGGAGACGGGACTGCGGACATCCAATCGAGGAGCACACTAGAGGTGAGGCAGAAGTGGCAGTGCAGCTACCGCATGTTTATCGAGTGGAGGCTCTCGTACACGCCGAGCTGAACGATTCAAGAGTAAGGGAGATTGCGTGCAAGAAATGCAGCGAGCGCAAGACACTCAAAGAGGGCAGGGAATGCATTGTTAGTCACGAGGAATGGTTTTGCGCGTCGCCGGACCACGCGCAGAAGGTGATAACGAAGTGGTCTGACTGGATGCTAACTGATCCTTACGAGGAGTGCAACGGTGAATGGCGTTTGAGAAAGACGATCAGTGTCCACAAGATCGATGAGCTTTGCACACCGATTAAGGTCTCAATGAAGGATAAGGTTCCTCTGGCGACACTCAGACGACGTAGTCAGCCAGAAAGGCCTGCGAAGAAAGCGAAAGGCAGGGGGAAAGGTAGATAGCGGTTCATCGGGCTCCAACCTCGAGTACACGTAGAACGTCAAGTTCGTGACTGTAGGTATTCAGAATACTTAAGCAACATATGCGAGATGCCTTTATACTCTCCCTCTGACCCGCTCGTGTCTTGCTGCGGCTCTAGGAAAAATCCTGTCCGTCGTAGCTATCCTAACATCTAGAACTTATTTTTGTTGTATGGGATAGCCTATCAGTCAACGCCGTCAACAAGGTGTTCTATCAAGCGCGTAGATTTTGATCTCGTCTAGCTCTTTTCTACGCATATCGATTTTCATCGAAGGTGGAAGGTGATTCGTTCATCCCTTGCTTTCCTACCAGCAACCGCGGGCGATATCCCGTGTCAAAGGCATTCCTTCTTCTCAATCTCAATTTTTCTACCTCAACCAGGCGGCTGGATCGTCTTCGAAGGGGCTTTGGCAGAGCTTAGGGCATCAGGTGCGCGAAGCCGCGATGTGCATCGACTAAAAAGGTGCAGGCACTATTCTCGTACAAAGACTCGTGGCTTCTCGATAGCGACTTTGACCTCTACCTAGACTACATCGCTGGCGACTGCCGCCTCTGTACTGGCTTAGGTATCACTCTATCCCGTCGATGAGGAAAGTCACTGATGAGGAGGCGCTGGAGAGGGTTGCTTATTAACTAGTAGAGCTGCTTGGATTCAACTCTAGGTTGGTTATCACGAGCAACGCCGTAACGTTAGACCTGATTAGGCGACTGAACGAGCAAAAAAGATGTGGCAATTGATGTTTAAGAAGCATCAGAATGCTGCCAAAATTAGCGGTAACAATTGTTGCTCAAGGTTGTTGCCCCCGAAGTGACGCGGGGGGCCTACTGCACCACGCAAGCCTCTCGCACTACTTGGTACCCCTGGCGTTGATGTTCTATTGGCACTGCAGCGGTCGAGGGTAGGCGCGGGTACGAACCTAGTGGACCCAATCAGGACCACCACATCGCCACACCACATACCATTCAGCACCCCTCCCCTATGCGCCATAAAAGATAGGGCACACATTCTGTAAGTGTATGCTAATACCCCAATCCTTTTGTTCTTCTTCCTTGTAGCAGAGATAGATGTTCCGAGTACTTTCAACCTCAGGTAGGGGAGATACCGGTGGCGACCTTTCCACCGCGATCCCAACCCGCGCGCTTGACCGCCCTGACTACAACACCACCAGAAAACACATGAATGTAATAGAAGAAAAGCGCGATGACTGCAAGGAAAGGTACAGGAACTATAAGAAGATCATGATGACCGCAAGAAAAGGAACGATGGCCAAGGGTTCATAAATCTGCATTGAGGTCACCGGATTCGAGATCAGGGTGAAGGCGCCCCCAAGTTAGCGCCCGAGCCGAGGTCTGGCGAAACCCCCCCCCCCATGGTTCCCTTGAAACTTGATCCCGGCTTTGACATGAACGGAGCCAGGACCCATGGCTGCCTAGCACCAAGAAATCGCTTACCGTATGTAATCCTTGCTTAACCACAGTCGATCATCGAAGTATTGTGAGTCCTAATAGCTGCATAAACACATAAGGATAGTACTTGCCATCTCGTTGCCAGCGGTCTCAACACGCCGGCCGAGACACCTGGCTGGCTGGGTGGCGTATACCTAGGCCAAACGTAGCATAGATCGGGGCCGCCTTAATGTAAATCTTTCCCCAAGCTTGCCTGCGCCGCAAACAGTCGCGTTTTCAGACCAAAATGGCGGCGCTATTCGATTCGATGGCTTGGGTCGATGAGAAGAACGATCTGAGCACTGTGATAGGTTCCGGTACTCGAATTGCTAGCGAAACAGCCCGCGATGACTCTGACAACACTCCCAAGTTACCAATCCGAGATGGTTGAAGAATTGCTCAAGGCCGGAGCTTGTATTGGCGACCTTCCAACAGTACGAAACGCCCTTGCAACGGCATGCACACGACGCCAGCGTGCGGTGTCTGAGCTGCTCTTCGAGGCGTTGCGTGGAACTGAAAAGGAAGCACGCATCTGTGCCGATGCTCTCTCTGCGGCAATGCAAAGCCGTGACGATGAAATGGTTCAGCGTTTGCTCGAACATGGGTTGACTCTGGCCGTAGAAACGCTTCACCAGGCCTGTGCGGCCGGATTGGAGGAGACCGTAAGAATGCTGCTTGTCAACGGAATCGACGTCAACAGCGATGATGGCACGGCGCCCACCCCTTACACGTTGCAGCATGCCACTCGTATCCAACCGTCGTGCAGCTACTCATCGATCGAGGTGCTGATGTGAACCTTCGAAGCCAAAAGTATGGGAGTCCCTTGATCGCAGCACTAGAAGGATGCCTTGCTCCCTTTCTCAGAGCCCGTTCACAACCTGAACCTTGCCGATCGCTTGCGAAAGCACTCCCTCTTCCGGGACCGGAGTACGAAATCCGCATCTCCGGTGGCAGGGAGAGCCAGGCAAATCCAGGGTACAAAGAAGTTTCACAGTGCGAGCAGATTGTGCAGAGTTTGTTTGATCATGGCGCAGAGGTTAATGCTGACATAAGAAGCTTCGGCAATACTTTGCATCTTGCATCATGCATGGGCAGTGAGACCATTGTCCGGCACATTCTGGAAAGAATCTCAGATGTCAATGTCTTTGGGGGCTATTTCGGAAGTCCATTGCTTGCTGCTCTGGAAGGGGACCATTTGGTCATCGTGGAACTCCTCCTAGGTCGCGGCATTGATGTCAACCATCCGTCGTCAGAGCATGGTACTGCCTTACACTACGCGTGTGCGCACGGGACGGCGAAGTCAGTGCAAATGCTCCTCGACCATGGCGCGGACGTCAACGCATATGACGAGACGCACAGGTCCCCACTAGCCGCAGCTGTATCCATCGGCAACGATACGTTTCCCCGCAACAAGACCAGGTCTTCAGCAGAACGCCGTGCAATAGTCGAGCTGCTGTTGCGTCACGGAGACAAAGTCCAGATCAGGGAATGTGATCTTCTGGCTGCTGTGTCCTGTAGGCCTTTAACCGACAGTGAATATTACATGAGGCTCTTCCTGGAGCACGATCAGTCTGTTCGAGCGACTGATCCTGTCATCGTTCAGGCAATAGTTAAGTTTGGCGGGTATTCATCTCGCTTTAGAACACTACCGCGTTTGCTTGAACGCGATGGAGGACTTGGAACAACTCCAACCATGCTCAAGGCCGCCAAAGAGCCAGAAGTTATGCGGATGCTATTAGAACACAAGCCTATTTGTGAACTAACCGCCGAGATCTTAGAGGCCGCCGCACAGGGATACAGTGATCATTTCGAGCTTGTCAAGCTACTATTAGCGCACAACCCGAAAATTCTCATCACCGAAGCCGCTGTTATGGCTTCATTGGGACAGAAATACTCCAGAGGCTCTGACGGCAACCTTCTTGAACTACTGTTTGACTGTAACAGTGAGTTGGAGATCACTGAGGCCATGCTGAAGGCTGCAGAGAAGACTCCAGACATGAAGCTGCTGCTTGAGCGTAGGAGAAAAGAACCGCCAATCAGCCCTGAGGTTTTGGAGGCAGTGGCATCTCACTATCGTGAGAGTGGGGCACTCGTATGCCTTTTACTTGAGTACGACAAGTCGATCAAGGTCACGCCACCTGTGGTTCAGAGAGCTATCACATATTACCATGATTCAGGGTCGTTGATGGAGACTTTGCTCGACCATGATCCAACTCTTGAAATCGGTCAAGAGCAATTGTTCAGCATGATCAAGGGGCGCGGAGGGCACAAGTGTAAGCGACAAATCGTGGAGCTACTCGTAAGGCATGGGAAGACGCTAGATTTCACACCAGAGGTCAGCGTAGCGTTGGATGAGAAGTATCAGAGTCATAGTGACAAGGATATGAAGGAATTGTTTTACAAGCTGAAAAGACATGCTACATCATAGGATCGACGATCAATATAGATTCTATACATGGTGAAATCTGCTGATAGGCGGCAGATCAAGGATTGATCGAAGACATAAGATCCAATGATGACGAGGTTGGCCCTCGATTTTCTCCGCTTGTATGTGCGCCACGCTTCTGCAAACCATACAACCATCCTCAAGGCGCGTGGCTGTTGGTTTGAGAAAGTTGGTTGAGCGAGGATTGAAGGTCCGACGACGGCGAGGTTAACGCTCCCTTTTCTCGGCTTGTAGGTGGGTCAGACTCATCAAACCATACAACCACTCTCGAGACATCTAGCTGTTCACGGCCGTGGTCTCAGAAAGTTGGTTGGGCAAGGATTGGTTGAGGACATAAGATCCAATGAAGGCGATGCTGCCCTCCATTTTTCTCAGTTTGTTTATGTGCTAGCCTCTTCAAACCATACAACCACCCTCGAGACGCGTAGCTGTTCATATGGTGGTGTGACCTTCCTTTTCACCAAACGCTTCCGGGTGGTTGGAGTCCAGTGCTGACATTAAGGCCAAGCTGGCCCGGTTGCCAGCAATTAGTCGACAGCGGCGAGTAAAGAGGATCGCGCGGCCAAAGTGCTAGGACAGAGACAGTAATTCGAAGTCGCCGCTGCTTGAGTGCGTGCCGATCGGTAAATAGAATGAGTAAGTATCCTTCCCATGCTCGCTTAAGCCCTGCTAGGTTCTGAAAGACCGACCACAGTCGGTGTATTGACTTGCATGACCTGCATCCCGCTGATATTGGGCCACGGCTTGCGAGCTCATAAATCTGCGAAGGCAGGTTGGCCAAGATGACAAAAATCCGCCCCCGAGCTCACCTTTGCTCCGGTCCTAGGTGACGCCACCCTAAGCCGCGTGAGCCTCGCCCTGGGCTCATCTTGGTCAATGGGGGGATGGGGGGAGTCAATCTTATCCCCTTACCGGGCCCACCTAAGGCCCCTTCACAAGGACTTGGCGACGTGGGGGCGAGCCTTGCGTCCCCGCACCTCATGTCCTCTAGCCATAGCCTTTTGGAAACGCAGTTTATCGCTCTTGAATTTTTCAACAGCGATATCAACAGACCTACATGATATCCGCGAAATATGTAAGCAGTCTCACTTCCTAAATGCTTCGGTAGAGAATCTAAATTCACCTCCGTAGGGCAGGGGATGGGTTAGCAATCGCTTTGGAGGAGTTCCAGCAACGCCTATCTCCAGATCAAGCAACTCAACTCAAATCTATCGCCGCTCACACGCCCAATGCAGAAGATGTCCTCCAGCTCACGAATGCGATCAACGAGAAAAATTCTCACCGTAAAAGTCGCATACTCGCCGATCGCGTGCAAGAGTTTTTAAACTCTGTTCAGCAGTACTGCAACATTGTTGATATCTGCACTGGGCCAAATCAGACAGCGGCGCTGGTCTGGGGCTGCGTAAAGCTTGCCATCTTGGTGAATACAATGTTCCGGCACCTCAAACTATTACTGATACGGGATCCATAGATAACATCAAACTTCGCTGAATACTTCGAGAAGCTTTCGAAACGCATTGCTCAACTAAGCACCTTCTGCCCTCGATTGTCCGAATATGAGAAGCTTTTTGGAGGCTCTGGGCGGCTGCAACGCGCACTTTCGGACTTCTATGCCATCACAGTAACATTTTGTTCGAAAGCTCTGTTAGTGGTGCAGGAGAAAGGTAAGCGTGAGAATGCTGAACACCAAGTTTTGGACGGTTCTAAGCACTTCCTTCCTATTCCTAGGCACCAAGCGGTTTGCAATGTCTCTTTGGAAACCTTTCAAGGCAGACTTTGAAGAGCTCGAGGAAAGAATTAGCGCAGCAAGGGAGGAAGTTAGCCAGGAAATCAAGCTTGCATCAGAGCAAGCCGCACATGAGTTCCGTCAGCTCCAAATGATAGAAACACGAGAAAGTCAAGTGTTCCGCTTACTACAATCCGCCGAAGTCGGAGAGAATCGACGTTTCCGCTCACGGCAGACATCAGCTCTAGCAGAAGCTCAAGATCGGCGAGTCCAAAAATTTGTTAGGGAAGAAGGTAACATACCATGATGAGATCGTTAAGACACACTTGAGATAATCTCATAATACTATTACAGAACGCCACAGAATCCGGCTCCTGCAGAAGGTCCAAAACTACGACTACAATAGAAGCCTACGCAACGCACAACGATTGCGATGTGAAGGAACCTGTCTTTGGCTCTTTCAGCGCGCGGAATTCAAGGAATGGATCAATCAAAAGTCTGCAGACCCCCTTGCATGTTACGGAATTCGTAAGTTCCATCCTAATCCAAGTCCTCCCCTGGAAGGCTGTTGACCGACTAATCCCAAAACAAGCCGGCTGTGGTAAAACTGTACTGATGTGAGAACCCCACACTTCTTCGAATTGAATGCGGGACAGTCAGTATTGATAAATCTGATTGTAGGGGATCCGTTCATGACTTTTTGAAGAAGGAATTCTCAACTGATAACGATACGACTATTGTTTACTATTTCTTTGATTATTCGACCAAGGCATCATTGGCGGTACCGACATTCTTACGGAGCATCCTCCATCAGGTCCTTACGGTGGAAACACTTCGTCCGGCCGTCCAGCGCCGTCTCGAATCACTATTTTTCGAAATAGAGCTGTGTGAAGTGGATGCAGCTGAGGTTGAATCGCTGTTTTTAGATCTCTGCGGCACGCTCAAGAGAGTCTTTCTGCTTATTGATGGACTGGACGAAGTAGGTCCAAACGATGGCAGGGTCATTCGTAACTTCCTGAAGAAACTCCAGGGTATCGCATCTATCAAGGTCTTTATCACTACTCACCTTGCGGTGGATATGTCTGCGGTCTTTAGCAGGTGCCGAACGCTTAAGACTGAACTACAAGACGTAGAGCCCGATATTGCCACTTTCGTTGAAAGCCAAATCGAAGGCCGCTCGCATGATGAGCTCTCCGGATGTTCGCCAACTTTTCTGGAGGCTATCAAGCAAGCTCTTATATCAGGTGCTCAAGGAATGTATGTTGAGCATTAATGCAACTAATGGAATTTAGAGTGAAAGTGCTAATTACAGTTCTAGGTTCCTCTGGGTGGATTTGCAGATTAGGGAAATCTGCACCGCTGTTGAAGAAGATGGCACATTGGACAGAATTCCGGAGTTACTTGAGAGCCTTCCGAAGACGCTCGAAGAGACTTATTCTCTCGCCTTGAAAAGGCTGTCTCGTGGCGAGGATAGACAACTCGAACAAGCGAGAAAGGCGTTCCAATGGATTGCTTGTGCAAGAAAGCCAATGACAATTAGTGAGATGGAAGAGGCAATCACCATTACCACTGACCAAAAGTCTTGGAAAGCTCCTTCAATCAAGCTAAATCTATCGAGGCTTTGCAAGATCTGTGGAAACCTTGTCGATTTCGACGAATCCAACGGAACGATATCCCTGGCCCATCACACAGTTCTTGACTTCCTATTCCGCAGCTCAATGGCCGACTTTCGCGAAGCTCAATGTTATCTGGCGGAAATTTGCATCACGTATCTTGGGTTCGCGGACTTTAGGACATCGCTTGTACGAACCACCGACACGAGGAACTTGGAGTATCTAAGTCGCCCTGCAAATCTGTTGATGCCCACACTACCTAGTGTCCCGTGGTTGTCTGCTGCATTTCAGAATTTCGGAAATCGCCGTTGGGAGAGAAAAGCGCCGCTTGACTTAGTCAATACAGTGAGAAAAGAGATCAGCGCACATCAGTCAACGAGGATCGATCCCTCGTTTCAACTCTTAGAATACTGCAGAACCTACTGGCATCATCACAGTCGCTATTTGCCTCTGGATAATCGGAAAATGGTGAACTCTCTCAAGGCCATGATACTTGAGAGAAATCTACCGTTCGATTGTAGGCCGTGGGATTCTTTATCTGATTTAGAGTCCCTACCCCATTGGAAAATGTTCTCTTGGGCAGTGCGCCAAGCTTGTACGCTTGTGCTCCATATTTGGCAAGAGATAGTGCCAGAGAATGAAGCTGTGAACTATTGGAAGCGACTGTGGTCTCGGGACGGGGGAATATTGTTCGCTTACGCGTGTTCTTCAGGCAACCTTGAACAGATAGATATTATTCTAGAAGCCTACAAGAAAGACAGGTCAATCATGAGGCCTTCGCCAGACGAACTATCTCGGGGAATGGTGGATGCCGCTGGCCTGGGATATATTGATATAGTCGAGCGGCTGCTCCAAGAGAACGCGGATGTCAATGCTGCAGCGGCGGCGGCGTATGACGGAAAGACGGCACTTCAGGCAGCGGCAGAGGGCGGACACCTAGCGGTGGTCGAACGGCTGCTCCAAGTGAACGCGGATGTCAATGCTGCAGCGGCGGCGTGGCACAACGGAAGGACGGCACTTCAGGCAGCGGCAGAGGGCGGACACCTAGCGGTGGTCGAACGGCTGCTCCAAGAGAACGCGGATGTCAATGCAGAGGCGGCGTGGCACAACGGAAGGACGGCACTTCAGGCAGCGGCAGAGGGTGGACACCTAGCGGTGGTCGAACGGCTGCTCCAAGG
>Ga0335072_10001706_pt1 | contig 35079 bp, 38 predicted proteins | sample Lox_Sample_21_FD_206725 | JGI IMG/M metagenome (GOLD analysis project Ga0335072, IMG submission 206725) | Soil microbial communities from Loxahatchee National Wildlife Refuge, Florida, United States - Lox_Sample_2.1 | ecosystem: Environmental > Terrestrial > Soil > Wetlands | place: USA... | reverse complement strand
GCCCGCCGCGCCCCGCAACGTCACAAACTCGGCCCCGAAACAACTCCGGCCGCGCCCCCTCACGCGGACGCGGCCTCGCTATCAGACCCAAATGTGAACATGGAGCCTGGTGAAGTGTGAACACCTCTTGGTGGAGCTAAGGGGACTCGAACCCCTGACCCCCTGCTTGCAAAGTACACGCCGACAGACCAGCACCGGCTCTGACGTGCGGTTTCTTGCCAATGGAACTGCCGGCAAACCGCTATTGGCCGGGACGGTTGCACAGGAGATAGCTACAGAGGCACGGTCGGCGCTCGGACTCGGCCATCCCTCCGATCGGCGCCGCTTGATTCCTTGTCAAGACTCACGCGCAAGGGTGGCGCGTGCGCCATCGCCTGGCGACGCGCCCGGAGGGCGCGCCCTTGCACGTGATCTTGCAAGGCTTCAAGATGAGGCGCCCGGAGGGACGGCCAGCAGCATCCCGCCCTGGACATGACTGATCGGTTATAATTGCTACCGTGGCATGGGAGATAACGCTCCATCACGAGGTCGAGGCCTGGTACCTGGCGCTCTGCGAGAGCGACCCTGAGACCGCCGACCTCATCGAGGATGCTGTCGACCAGCTCGCCGACGAAGGCCCCGCACTGGGTCGGCCGTTAGCTGACCGGGTGAAGGGAAGCCGCTACCACAACATGAAAGAACTGCGGCCGCCGTCGTCCGGCAGCACCGAGATACGGATGCTGTTCGCCTTCGATCCCAGGCGCGAGGCAATCTTCCTGGTAGCCGGCGATAAGGCCGGTAACTGGGATACCTGGTACCGCAAGGCCGTCCCGCTGGCTGACGATAGATTCGCCCAGCACCTGGCAGAGCTAGAGGCAGAGGAACACGACAGGCAATGAGTGACAGCTACTCCAGCTGGAGCGACGTCAAGGCCAGCGGCCGTGCGGCTGACCCCCGCACTGAGGAAGAGCAGACCGCCGGCAAGGCAGCGGCACGCGAGCGCCGCGAGGCATACGTCCGCGGGCATCAGCTGGCCGAGATGCGCGCTGCCGCCGGGCTCACCCAGGCCGAGCTGGCTGAGAACCTCGGCGTTTCCCAGGCCCGCGTTTCAAAGATCGAGCATGGCGAGATCTCCGGTATCGACGTGGTGCGCGCGTACGTGTCCGCGCTCGGCGGAAGCATTGACGTCGTGGCCCGCATCGGCGACCGGAGCTGGAAGGTCGCCTGATTGCGCGAGAGATCAGGCAACTCGCCCGCCGACGAGCTCCTCGACGGCGGCTCACCGTACGGATGCTCGCCCTGCTGACTCACCATCCGGTGCGGGGCGTATCAAATGGCAGCTGCACGCCGGCGCCGCCGTGGCGCGTCAGCGCGGCAGACGGCGCCTAGCGCCGCAGCGGGTTCCTACCTGAACGTCGGCTGCCTCGGTTCCGGCGCGCTCCGCGCGCCCTTGAAGGTGTACGTAGAGCAAGTTCTCACAGGACGGGTCGGGTCGAATTGAAGCGCCGCGTCGCGACGTCACCGAACTGCGTCTCCGCACCACGTCACTGATAGGCACCGATGCCAGAGTCCTGACAACGACCAGCGCGACCTGGGCCACATCGCTTCTCGTCCGGTCGCACTGGCCGCCCGCAACAAGTAGCCGATGACCGGACGCCGAGGATGCCGTCAGCGGAGGGTCTCGACCCACCAGGCGATCGAGCGTCGGACCGCGTCTCGCGCCTCGTCGGTGTCGTCGACTGTTTCGAATCCGTGGTGGCCGCCAGGCACTTCGATGACGTCGACAGCACGGTGCTCGGCCGCGCAACGGTCGAGCAGCTCCGTACTCGCCGCGACGATCCAGTCGAAGTCGTACTCGGGCAGGACCAGCAGGAGGGGGATGTCGCTGAACTCGGCAGGAACACTGGCTGGAGGCAGAACGAGGTCGTCGACATCGGGATGACCGACGGCTGCGTAGGTGCCCGCGACAGCAGCTACACCCCACGCGGACGGCTCTGCGAGCACCGAACCCATGAAGAGACCTCCGGCCGAGAAGAACCACATCCCGAACCGGTCCGGATCGACAGGAGGATGCGCTCGCAACGCTGCGGCCGCGTCGCATATGTTCTCCTGCGCCGTGCCAAGCGTCTTCTCGTCGACGAATCCATGCTCGAACATCCCGCCGACAATTCCCGCCTGCGCCAGCAGCGCGCCGTACCCCCGGTAAGCCGGCCAGTCAGGCGGCCGCACCTCGCGGTCGCGCGGAACTGGGCCTCCGTGCACCATCAGCACGGCCGGCGCGGGGGTTGAGGCTGGCAGGTAGAGGTCGAGCACCCCGGAGTGCTCGGGCTCTACGATCTCGTGGGCCAGGACGAATCGCTGCAAGTACGGCGGGAGTTCTGGCGTGGCGCTGCTCATCGCGCCGATCCAAGCACTTTAAACCGCTCGTCGTCGAATGCTTTCTAGGTCTGCCGCTTGCCAGCACGTGCGGCAGTCCGAAGCGTCCGCGAGCAACTAGGCAAGGGGCTGTGCCAATATGCTCGCGTGGATCCAAACCAAGCCCTCGTACCGCCTTCACCCGCCGGGCTCGTTAGCGAGTTTCACGAGCACGTTGGTGCTGCCATCCGTACACGGCCAGCCATTGCCGTGCCCGGTGCGGTCCGTAGGTGCGAGTTCATCGAGGAAGAAGCCCGCGAACTGCGAGCGGCCGTGGAAGCCGGCGACCTCGTAGGCGTGGCCGACGCGCTCGGAGATCTCCTCTATGTGGTCTACGGGGCTGCTCTGCACTTCGGCCTCGACCTCGACGCCGTCGTCCAAGAAGTGCATCGCTCCAACATGACCAAGTCACCAGCGGGCGATGGAAAGGCCGTCAAGGGTCCTGGATACCACGCACCAGCCCTTGGCTTCGTACTAGGCGACGGTGTGTTGTAAGGCGCTTGACCAAGTGCGCCGAACGGCCTAAGTCGCGCGCCTGGCTTGATGGCCGCAACGGCGAGGTATCCTCAGCACATGGCCGGTCTCGGCCATTTCCTGAAGGTTGTATCTGGCGCTGTTTTGCCGGGCCGCCGGGTTGATGCCCACGTGATGGCGGCGGCAATCTGATCTCCCTGGTGTGCGGGGACAGTGCGATCTGAAGCAAGCTGACCGGCCGCGCAGCATGCGCAGTCGCCGGTCCGGTGTCCATCGCATCTCAGACATCCTGCATCGCTGCTGCGAAGCGTCCAAGCCTCCATGCCAGAGGGGAGATCGTGCCATGTCCGCTGAAGGTGCAGAACGCGGCCGTGCCTGGCGCGCGGCGTCACGGTTGCCGGTGGTCTGGGTTCCATGACAGTCCCGGCCGCTGCTCTCAGCAGCACCGACGACGGTCCGCAACCGGTACTGGCTGGTGAGCTGCTCGCCCTAGCCTCAGGCGATGACTTCACCCGCTGGGAGCAGCAGCTCACCGCGACCGGCAACTGCGTCAACCCGGTGCGTCTGCGCGGCCGTATTGACGCGATCGACCGCGCCACCGGCAACCGAGCCAGCCTGTACAACACCGCCACCGAACCTGGCGGAGTGCTGCGGCTGGCGTGCGGCAGCCGCCGCGAGGACGTCTGCCCGCCCTGCTCGCAGGTCTACAAGGGCGATGCCCGGCAGATCATCCGGTCCGGGCTGACCGGCGGCAAGTGCATTCCCGACTCGGTAGGCACGCATCCGTTCGTGTTCGCGACGCTCACCGCGCCGGGGTTCGGCCCCGTGCACACCACCCGCACCGGCCGGCGCAGTCGCAAGACCGCCTGCCGTCCTCGCCGTGACGCCCATCAACGGCGCTGCCCGCACGGCCGCGATGTGTCCTGCCCTCGTCATCATCCGGAAGGCGATCCTCGGCTGGGTACGCCCATGTGCCCGGACTGCTACGACTACACCGCGCACGTGCTGTTCAACGCTCTCGCCCCTGAGCTATGGCGGCGGTTCGTCATCTATCTGCCCCGCCATCTCGCACGGCTGGCCGGGATCACTCAGGGCCAACTGGCTCGCGAGGTCCGGGTCCGGTTCGTCAAGGTTGCCGAATACCAGCGTCGCGGCGTCATCCACTACCACGCCGTCATCCGGCTCGACGCTTCTGGTGACAGCCACCGGCCACCGCTTGGCCGCTACACCACCCAGCTCCTGGAACAGGCGATCCGTGCGGCAGCGGCCGCAGTCCGGTACGACACCGCTGGGCTCACGGGCGATGACTCATCACTGCGCCGCATCCTGCATGTCGGCCCGCAGACTGACGTCCGCACCATTCACGATGAGGCCGGCCTGCCCGCCACCGGAACAGCGCTGCCCGCCAGGGCGGTCGCGAACTATATCGCCAAGTACGCCACCAAGGCCGCCGCCGCGCCCGGCCTACCCGCTCGGCCGGTTCGCTCCGCTACCGATATCGCTGCGCTGGCCTGCAGCCAGCACTACAAGCAGCTCATCGCCACCGCCTGGACCTTAGGCAAGCACCCCGCTGCAGCGGCATTAGCACTCAACCGCTGGACCCACACCCTCGGCTACCGCGGCCACTTCCTCACCAAGTCCCGCTGCTACTCCGTCACCTTCACCGCGCTGCGCCGCGCCCGCATCGACTATCGCCGGGCTCAGCGCCATCCCGGCGGCGAGCGCGACCCGTGGGGCCGACACCTCGATGAACGCACCGTGCTGACCGTCTGCACCTGGATGTATGCCGGAACCGGGCACGCCACCACTGCCGAACGAACCCTCGCCATCGCTTCGGCCGCCCGCGCCCGCGAACAAGAACGCATCGCACGAGAGGAGACGTGGACGAGCTAACCCCACCACGAAGGAGACATTCAGATGGACAAGGACAAGCTGCTCTACCGGCCCAAGGAAGCCGCTACCGCGCTTGGCATCAGCAAGTCCGTCCTGTACGGGCTGATCCGGGCTAACCGGATCCGCTCGATCAAGGACGGCAAGTTCCGCTTCATCACCGCCGATGCCCTGCGCGAGTACGTGCGAACAATCGAGCGCGACTATGAGGAAGCGATCTAGATGCCAGCGAACCAGCCCGGCAGGCGACGCCGCCTCAACGGCGACGGCTCGGTCTACAAGCGCCAGGACGGCTACTGGGTCGGCGCGTTCTACGCAAGGACAACCAGCGGCGCCAGCAAGCGCGTCGTCGTCTACGGCAGTAACCTCGACGAAGCTCGTGACAAGCTCGGCAAAGCCCAGTACCAGGCCCGTGCCGGGGTACCTGTGCCCGACCAGCCGTGGAGACTTGGCGAGTATCTCGACTACTGGCTCGAGAACTTCGTTAAGCGCACGCGACGTCCGGCCACTTACGCGCTCTACGAGATGAACATCCGTCTGTACCTCAAGCCGGGCCTCGGCGGACGGAAACTGACCAGCCTCTCCGTCGCCGACGTCCAGTGGTTCCTCGGCCAGCGACTGGAGAAAGGCGACTCAGTCCGGAAGGTGCAGGTCATGCGGACAGTGCTCAGCTCGGCCCTGACCCGTGCCGTCCGCGAGGAACTGATCGGTCGCAACGTCGCCAGACTTGTCGAGCTCCCCTAGTGGCGGCCCAAGCCAGCTCGCCCGTGGACCGCGGACGAAGCCACGAAGTTCCTGGCCGCATCAAAGGGCGACCCGCTGCATGCGGCCTTCGTGGTCTTAGTCCTGTACGGGTTGCGCCGAGGTGAAGTCCTCGGCCTGCGCTGGAGTGACATCGACTTCGAGACCGGGACCATTCACATCTGCCAGCAGCTACAGCGCATCCGCGGCCAACTGAACCTCGGCCCGGTCAAGACCCACGCCGGACAGCGCAACCTGCCGCTCCTGAACCTCGCCGACCAGGCACTCCAGGCACAGCTAACGCAGCAGGCCAGCTACCGCCTCGACATGGGCGCGGCCTGGCCCGACACGGACCTGGTCTTCACCACCCGCACTGGCCGGCCGATTGAGCCGCGGAACTTCGTCCGGTCCTTTCGGCGTATCTGCGACCAGAACAAGATCCGCATGATCACCGTGCACCACGTCCGGCACACGGTTGCCTCGCTCCAGTTAAGACCTCGCCGTCCCGGCCCGCGACGCGCAGGTCATCCTCGGCCACTCCCGGCTGGCGGTCACGCTGGAGATCTACACCCACGCCGACGAGCACGCCCAGCGCGAAGCCCTGACCCGGCTCCATGGTCTCTTCGACCGCGCTAGCGACTGACCCGTTGCTACAAAATGCAGCTACAGACGGGCACTCGACATGACTCCTGGCGGACAAAACGCCTGGTGGAGCTAAGGGGACTCGAACCCCTGACCCCCTGCTTGCAAAGCAGGTGCTCTTCCAGCTGAGCTATAGCCCCAGAGTTTTACCGGTCAAACGGCCTTAATGTTACTTCGCAGTTAGCTGGGCAGGCCAAGGACCCACCTGACTAGCGCGAGCCCCGTGCAGCCGAAGGCGCAACGAGGGCCTCCGTTTTGCACAGTTCCGTCCGTCACGGAGGTGACTCTATCTGAGCGGAACCTGCCGCTGAGAATCCTTCCGCCGCGGCCGGTCTCGCTCACGCCCACGTTGTCCCGTGCGGGTACGGCATGACCTCGAATCCGAAACTGAGCGTGTGAGCTAGCGCCCCGAACTACGGCGCCCGAAGGGCGCCTGTGCAGGAACGTCAACGCTCGCCGGGTTGCCCGAGTCCGGCTCAGGCGCAACGGGCCGAGCCGTCGCGGGCTGAGGCGGCTTCATCCAGCCGGAATCACCGTTCTCGCTGGCGGCCCACACGTCCGGCCGGAAGGCAGCATCGCCCGCGCCCATAACCGCCGGCAGGTCCGCGATGCTTTCGAGCACGTCAGTAGCCCCAGCCGACCGCAGCCGCCGGGCAGGGTGTGGTCCGGTCAGAACCCCGGCCACAATGCTCGCACCGGACCTGCGGCCGCCTTCCACGCCAGCCCCGGTGCCGTGGATAACCGCGACCTCGCCGACCGACCCGGTGCCCGTTCGCAGCACAGCCATCAGCACCAGATCGGGTGCGGGAAAGCCCCTCGGTACATCGTCTGGGCTCAGCGCGAGGTCGATGTGGCAGCCCAGCCCAGCGGCATCCACGACCCGGTCAAGAACCCGGCGAGGCAAGCTTGTCAGCACGCACACTGCGATCCCGGCAGCGCGGAGCTGATCGAGAACCTGAACCGCGCCGGGCACGGGATGAATCGCGACCCTGCCGACCGCATCGGCAAGCGCGCGGTCGAAGGCGAGCTGAGCTGCCTGAGCGCGAGCCTCGTTGTCGGGAAACAGCAGCCGGAGCACATCAGCGGCGGAGCGGCCACGAGCCTGATGAACCTGTGACATCCGCCGCGCGAACGCGCTTGTACCGCTGACGACCCCCTGGGTTGCAATGGCCTCAGCGAAGGAGCGCTCGACCAGGCCTTCGTCAGCGACCAGGGTGCCGATCAGGCCGCAGCAAGCGAGCGCGATGCCCGGTTTGTCTGTAGTGCCAGTCATACGCAAGACCGACGGGCAGGTCAGTCGTCAGCTGTGGTCGCCTCGGTCCACAGGTCGAGCTCAGCCCGGTCTGCCTTGACCTTCCGCCATACGGCGAATGCGCTGAGTCCGAGCAGGACTATCACGAGCAGCTTCTTCACGGTGCTTGATCCTTCCGGGTCCGGCTTCCGGGGAAGGCGGCTTCTGATGTTCACGTCCCCTGAGATTCCTGCAGCCTAGCAAGCCTGCGTTCAGCGTGGCCGGTCCACGCGTGCCTCGTCCCACACCGGCCCCGCGGACTCGTAGACCGTGCCGTCGCCGCCAAACACCAGGAACCGGTCGAAAGACTTCGCAAACCATCTGTCATGGGTAACGGCCACTACTGTGCCCGAGTAGAACTCAAGCCCGTCCTGCAATGCCTCGGCGCTGGCCAGGTCTAGGTTGTCGGTCGGCTCGTCGAGCAGCAGCAGAGTCGAGCCGGCCAGTTCAAGCAGCAGGATCTGCAATCGTGCCTGCTGACCGCCGGACAGCGTGCCAAACGGCTGACGCGCGCAGCTTGTCAGCTCATAGCGGGATAGGGCAGCCATCGCCTCGTTGATGAGCAGCGCATGTTCGGTCATCAGGATCTCCAGGGGAGACCGGTCGGCCAGATCAGGCCGCGCGTGCGTCTGGGCGAAGATCCCCGGCACCACCCGGGCCCCGAGCCTGGCGACCCCCCGATGCGCGACCGACTCATCGCCAGCAAGCATGCGGAGGAAATGCGACTTGCCTGAGCCGTTCGACCCGAGGACGGCAACCCGCTCGCCGTACCAGACTTCGAGATCGAACGGCCGCATGAGCCCCGTGAGCTCCAGCCCTTCGCAGATCACCGCCCGCTTGCCGGTACGGCCGCCGCGCAGCCGCATCCGCACGTTCTGCTCCTTCGGAGCCAGCTCAGGCGGGCCTTCTTCTTCGAACCTGCGGAGTCTGGTGACCGCCGCCTGGTACCTCGAAGCCATATCCGAGTTGTAGGACGCCTTTTGCTTGTACATCAGCATCAGCTGACGCAGCTTCTCATGTTCTTCGTCCCATCGGCGCCGCAACTCGTCAAGCCGGTCGTTGCGCTCTCGCCGCGCCTGCGCGTAGCTGGCGAACCCGCCGCCGTGCACCCAGACATGCCGGTCTTCGACCGTGATGATCCGCTCGGCGCAGGCGGACAATAGCTCCCGGTCATGGCTCACCAGCAGCACTGTCTTGGCCGTCGCGGCGAGTTGCCCTTCCAGCCAGACCTTGCCGGGCACATCCAGGTAATTGTCCGGCTCGTCGAGCAGGAGGACTTCGTCCTTGCCGCGAAGCAAGGACTCCAGCACCAGCCGCTTCTGTTCGCCGCCGGACAGCGTGGCCACTTCGCGCCATTGACAGCGGTCGTAGCCGATCCCCAGCGCCGCCAGGCAGCTAGCGTCGAAATGGACCTCGGCCTCGTAACCGCCCGCGTCGCCCCACTCCGTCAGCGCCGTCGCATAGCGCATCTGGGTCGGCTCATCGTCTCGTTCCATCATGGCCAGTTCGGCGGCGTCAAGCCGCTGTGCCGCAGCCTGTACCCGAGGTGCCGCAATGGACAGCAGCAGGTCCCGCACCGTGGTGTTGTCCCTGATGCCGCCGACGAACTGGCGCATCACGCCCAGCCCCCCGCTGGAACTCACCGTGCCCGACTGCGGCGTCAGATCACCGGAAACCAGGCGCACCAGAGTGGTCTTGCCCGCCCCGTTCGGTCCTACCAGGGCTGCCACGATGCCATCACCGACCCGGAAGGAGACGTCATCGAGCAGCACCCGGCCATCAGGCAAGGCGTGGCTCAGGTGCGCCGCCTCCACATGGCCCATTCGAGTCTCCAGTTTCCTATGCCTGCGGGTATGGCTGACAATAACTGCATGGACCCCCAGGGTTTCAACGCAAATTCCCGGCTCCGGGCCTCCGACGCTGACCGCGATACCGCTGCGGCCGTCATCAATAATGCGCTGGCCGAAGGCCGGCTTACCGCGGAGGAGCACTCCGACCGGCTGGATGCCATCTACGCCGCCAAGACGCATGCCGAGCTAGTGCCGCTGCTTGACGATCTGCCCGGTCAGCAGGTCATGACGCCGCTGTCGGCCGCGTCGGGCGATCTCGCGGTGCCCCGGCGCCACGGGCGCATCGTCACGATCTTCGGCGGCGCCACCCGCAAGGGCCCCTGGCATGCCGAGCCGGTGATCGAAATCCTGACCGTATTCGGCGGCGTCGAGCTCGACTTCCGGGATGCCGTACTTCCGGGCAAGGAGGTCATCCTGAAGGCGACCACCGTTCTGGGCGGCGTCGAGGTTGTTGTCCCGCCGGAGATGCGGGTCGTCGACAATGGCATTGCCATCCTCGGCGGCCGGGAGGTCACCGGTAACCCAGGTGAGGCAGCCAGCCCGGATGCACCTGTGCTTCGGATCGAGGGCGCGTGCATTCTGGGCGGCATGGAGGTCAAGCGCAAGTCGCGCAAGCGCAAGGGCGGCAAAGACGACGCCCGTGCAGCCGTCGGCTACGTACTTGGCCAGGTCCGCGACCGGCGCCGTGAAGTCCACGAGCAGATCCGGGACCAGCGCCGCGAGATACATGACGAGATGCGAGCCCGCCGACGGGAGATCCGCCGTGCCTGGAGCGACGGCGAGGAGTAGGCGCCGCTAGCTGGCGTTGCCAGCTGCGGCGAGCGAGGTGGCAGCATCCACAGCGCGGATCTCGGGCCGGCGGCGTACCGGATCAGCGAGCGCGGCCGCTAGCTGGTCGACCGCCTGGAGCGAATGCCCGCTTACCACCGCGTCACAATATGGCCAGGCCGCCGCCATTCCGCCAGCCAGCGGCTGGTAAGCAGCGCTTTTGGTGCGCGGGTTCATCCAGACGATCCGGAACGCCACGAGCGACAGCCGCTGCATCTCGCGCCGGAGGACTTCCGGATCCCCGGTGTCCCAGCCGTCGGAGATGATCAGGACGACAGCTCCGCGGGCCATGCCGCGCCGTCCGTAACGATCATTGAATTCCTTGAGCGCAGCACCGATCTGAGTGCCGCCGTGCCAGTCCGGCGCGGTGCGGCCCGCCCTGGCCAGCGCGACTGCCGGTGACGAGCGGGCTAGCGCCGCCGTGAGCCGCGTCAGCCGCGTGGCGAAACTAAACACCTCCGCGCCGGCCCCGCCAGCCGCGCAGTAGAGCAGCTGGATCATCGCCCTGGCATAGGGCTCCATCGAGCCGGAGATATCGCACAGCACGACGAGCCGCCGCGGCTGCTTCGCCGGGACGCCTCCGATGAGCCTGAAAGCGTGCCCGCCGGTGCGCCTGGCCTGCCGCAGGGTGGCTCTCATGTCGATCCGGCTGCCGCCGGGCCGTGGCTTGCGCCGCCTGGAGCGGCGACTCGGCATCGCCAGCGTTATCTGGCGCATGGCAGCGACGAGCTCAGCCAGCTCGGCATCGGTGAGTTCGGCGAAGTCGGTCCCCGCGAGGCGCTCAACCGGGCTGCCCAGATATGGCCGTTCTACCTCGGTCTCAGTCCCGTCCTCATCCTGATCCGCGCCGTCCGGGCTGACTGCGAGGGTGTCGGCATGCAGGCGCGCCAGCATCGCCGCTGCGGCGATGTGGGCCGGCTGCGGCTGATTGCCGATGCCGGGCACCCTGGCCAGGTCGGTCAGTCCGTCGCCACCGTCCAGTGAGCCAAATACCTCGGCGAAGACAGCCTTCAGCGTGTCGGCCTGATCCCTGGAGGAGACAAGGGTCGCCAGCGCGCAGTTGAACAGTTCCCGTCTGCTGGCAGGCCGGGCCAGCGTTACGGCGGCGGCGAACCGCTCGGTACGGCCAGGCCCGACCGGGAGCCCTGCTCGCCGCAGTGCGGCACCAAATCGCGCCGCTACCTCAGCCAGGTCGCCAGCACCAGCGCTGGCGTCTGGGCCAGCTCGCGCGTACCCGTCAGCCATCGCCCGAACCGTGGCCGACGACGGCAGCGATATCGGCTGCCCGCGCGGCCTGCAGATCTTCGGCGTACTTCAGCACGGTCCCCATGGTCTGCCGCGCCGCGTTCGCGTCGAGTTCGGCCGCACCGAGCACCTGAAGGGCATTCGCCCAGCTGATCGCCTCGGCGACACCGGGCGGCTTGGCCAGGTCGAGCCCACGCAGCCGGTGCACGCCAGCGGCGACCTGCGCTGCCAGCCGCTCGCCTGCCGCCGGAACCCGGCGCCTGATGATCGCGGCGACCCGTCCGGCGTCTGGATAGTCGATCCAGTGATACAGGCAGCGGCGCTTCAGTGCGTCATGCAGGTCCCTGGTCCTGTTGGAAGTCAGCACGACCACCGGCGGATAGGTCGCACGTCGCGTGCCTAGCTCGGGAATCGTGACCGCGGACTCGGCGAGCAGCTCGAACAGGAATGCCTCGAACTCGTCGTCGCCCCGGTCGACCTCATCGATCAGCAGGACCGCCGGGCGCGGCCCGGGATGGTCCAGGGCGGCAAGCAGCGGACGCTCAAGCAGATAGTCATCGCTAAACAGATCCGCCTCGCGGGGCGCCTCGCCCCGCGCCTCAGCCAGCCGGATGGCCAGCAGCTGACGCGGGTAGTTCCATTCGTACAGCGCCTCCGCCGAGGTCAGCCCTTCGTAGCACTGAAGTCTGATCAGCGGGGTGTCCAGGACAGCTGCCAGCGCCTTGGCGGCTTCGGTCTTGCCGACGCCCGGCTCGCCCTCGAGCAGGATCGGCTGGCCCATCCGGGCAGCGAGGAACAGTGCCGTGCCGAGCGGCTCGTCGGCCAGGTAACTTACGCCATCTAGCTCGGCGAGAAGGGTCGGCACATCCGGCAGCTGCTCGGCAAGATCGCTCATTTCACCATCATCTAGACTAAATCGTTTAACCGGTTGTGGCCTCGGCGACAGTCCCGCCATCACGCACCATGATCATTGTGAATCTAGGGGGTTACGGGCCCCCTAATTCAACAACGATCAAGGACTGCGCGCTTCTTTCAGCCGTCTGGCCGCCAGGATGATTCCCGGCTCAGCTGAGCGCCAGGTCCGGCCGCACCGGGCGGCCCTGGATCGTCCGCCACACATTAGCCGGTGTCAGCGGCATGTCAGCGTGCGTGACGCCGAACGGAGCCAGCGCGTCGACGACCGAGTTCACCACTGCAGGCGGCGATCCGACCGTCGCCGACTCGCCGATGCCCTTGGCCCCGATGGGATGGTGCGGCGACGGCGTCACTGTCGCCCCCAGTTCGGGCGACGGGCACTCCAGCGCCGTCGGCAGCAGGTAGTCCATGAAGGACCCGCCCAGGCAGTTGCCGGCCTCGTCGAAGACGATCGCCTGCATGAGAGCCATGCCGATGCCATCAGCCAGGCCGCGATGCACCTGGCCCTCGACAATCATCGGGTTGATCCGTACGCCGCAGTCATCAACCGCGATGAACCGGCGTATCTTGACCTCGCCCGTCGCGGGGTCGACGTCAGTGACGCAGATGTAGGCCCCGAACGGGAACGTCAGATTCGGCGGGTTGTACACGGCGGAGGCGTCCAGGTGACCATCGACGCCGGCCGGCAGCTCGAGAGAGGAGTGCGCGGCCATCGCGATCTCGGCAATCCCGGCGCCGCGGTCCGGATCACCGCGTACCCGCCACTGACCGTCCAGCCATTCCAGGTCGTCAGGGGACAGTTCCAGCATCGCCGCCGCGACCAGCCGGGCACGGTCGCGCACCTTCCGCGCCGCCATCACCGCGGCCGCGCCCGACACCGGAGTCGACCGCGACCCGTAGGTGCCCAGGCCGAACGGAGTCCGGTCGGTATCACCGTGCACGACTTCCACGTCGTCAGGCGTCAGCCCCAGCTCGTGCGCCACGATCTGGGCGAACGTGGTCTCGTGCCCCTGGCCCTGGGTCTGCACCGAGATTCCGAGCACGACCTTGCCCGTCGGGTGAACGCGCAGGTCAGCGCCATCGGTCATGGCGAGGCCGAGGATATCCATGTGCCCCCGCGGTCCAGCGCCGACGCCTTCGGTGAAGAAGCTGATGCCGACGCCCATGTACTCGCCACGGGCGCGCCGCTCGGCCTGCTCACGCCGGAGCTCGTCGTAGCCGGCGATGTCCAGCGCGAGCGTTAGAGCGCGCTGGTAGTCGCCGGAGTCGTACTGCCAGCCGGTGGCGCAGGTGTAGGGAAACTGCTCGGGACGCAGCAGGTTGCGCATCCGCAGCTGCGCCGGGTCTATCCCGAGCTTGCTCGCGAGCATGTCGACCAGCCGCTCGACCAGGTAAACAGCTTCGGTAATGCGGAATGAGCACGAGTACGCCACGCCGCCCGGTGCCTTGTTCGTGTAGACGCCAGTGACCTCGCAGAACGCGGCCTGCAGGTCGTAGGAACCGGTGAAGATGTGAAAGAACCCGGCCGGGTACCTGGCGGGCTGCGCGGTCGCGTTGAAGGCACCGTGGTCGGCGAGCACCCGGGCGCGCAGCCCGAGAATGCGGCCGTCCGCGGTCGCGGCGATCTCTCCGTGCATGTGATAGTCGCGGGCGAACGTGGTGGACATCAGGTTCTCGGACCGGTCCTCGACCCATTTCACCGGGCGCCCGGTGACCATCGACGCCACGACCGCGCACAAGTAGCCGGGGTATACCGGCACCTTGTTGCCGAACCCGCCGCCGAGGTCCGGCGACACGATCCGGATCTTGTGTTCCGGCAGCCCGGTGATCAGCGAGTACAACGTGCGGTGCGCGTGCGGTGCCTGCGACGTGGACCAGAGGGTGAGCCGTCCGGTGACCGCATCCGAGGCAGCGACGATCCCGCAGGTCTCCAGCGGGGCAGGATGGGAACGGGGATAGATCATGTCGCAGCCGACCGTCACGTCCGCGGCCGAGAACACCGCATCAGTAGCAGCCTTGTCACCGGCGGTCCAGTCGAAGATGTGATTGCCGGCCTGGCCTGCAAGATCGTCCCTCACCAGCGGTGCATCCTCCGCCAGCGCGGTCCGGGCGTCGACGAGCGGCGGCAGCATCTCGTACTCAACCGCGATCAGCTCGAGCGCGTCGCGCGCCGCGTAGCGGTCGCGCGCGACCACGAACGCCAGCTCCTGCCCCTGGAACCGCACTTTGTCGGTCGCGAGCACCGCCTGCACGTCCCCCGACAGCGTCGGCATCCAGGCCAGACCACGCTCAGCCAGGTCCGCGCCGGTAAGCACTGCCTCGACCTTCGGGTGGGCCGCAGCAGCGGTGACATCGACAGAGACAATGCGCGCGTGTGCCACCGGGCTGCGCAGGATCGCGCCGTGCAGCATTCCGGGCATGCTGATGTCATCGACAAACGTGCCCTGGCCCCGCACGAACCGGGCGTCTTCCTTTCGCGGGATTGGCCCGTACGGCCCGGCCTCGTGCGCTTCCCTCTCCTGACCAGTCATTCGCTGCCGCCGTTCTTCGCCGCCCACAAGACCGCCCTGACGATGTTCTCGTAACCAGTGCAGCGGCAGATCTGGCCGGAGATCGCCTCGCGGACCTCGGTCGCCGACGGATCCGGGTGGCGGTTCAGCAACCAGCGCGCGGTGAGCATCATGCCCGGCGTGCAGAAGCCGCACTGCAGCCCGTGGCACTGCGCGAACCCGAGCTGAACCGGGTCCAGGCTGGTGCCGTTGCCGAGGCCCTCGACGGTCAAGACACGCCGACCATCGGCCATCACGGCCAGGACCGTGCACGACTTCACCGGCGTTTCATCCAGCCACACCACGCAGGCGCCGCAGTTGGACGTGTCGCAACCCCAGTGGGAGCCGGTCAGGCCAAGTTCGTCGCGCAGCAGATGGATAAGCAGCAGCCGGGGCTCGACGTCCCGCACGTACTCAGCGCCATTGACAGTCATCGTGATCTTCATGCCGCCGGCCCTCGCGCGCGGGCGACGGCAAGCCGCAGTGCCCTGGTAGTGAGCTCACGGGCCAGGTGACTCTTGTAGTCCGCCGGGCCGCGCTGATCAGTGACCGGGTGGCAGTTCTCGGCAGCTATCTCGCCTGCCCTGGCCAGCGCCTCCTGCGTGGCAGTCCGGCCGCGCAGGTACTCCTCGGCCTCGGCGGCGGCGAAGTTCCTGGCACCAACAGCCGTCAGGCCTATGCCGGCATCGGCGATGGTGTCCCCGGTGAGCCAGACCGCCGCCCCGGCCGCGCCGACCGGCCAGTCTCCGGTCCGGCGCGACACTTTCTGGTATCCGCTGCCGCCGCCCGGCCTGATGGGCAGCTTGATCTCAGTGAGGAGCTCCGCGGGTCCTACGACGGTCTCGTAGGGGCCGGTGTGGAACTCCCGGGCGGACACCTCGCGGCTGCCATCCGGCCCGTGAATGACCATCGTGCCCTTCATTGCGGCAAACGCCGCGGACAAGTCCTCGGACGGGTCAGCCTGGCACAGCGAGCCGCCCACCGTGCCCCAGTTCCGCACGATCGGGTCGGCGATCACGCGCTCCGCGTCGTGCAGGATCGCGAAGTGCTCACCCGCGATCTGCGACTCCAGCAGTTGCGCATGCCGGGTAAGCGTGCCGATTCGCAGCTGCGCACCCGTTAGGTTGACATAACAGAGGTCGGTGATCCCGTTGATGTCTATCAGCACTTCCGGCTGCGCCAGCCGTAGCTTCATCATGGGTATCAAGCTGTGCCCGCCGGCCAGGACGCGTGCTGCCGAACCGTATCTGGCTAGCAACGTGAGTGCGTGCTCGACACTGGTGGCCTTCTCGTACTCGACCTGCGCGGGGACCTGCACCGCATCGCCCTCCCTGGAAATGAGTCTACGAAGGCGCGAGCGGCTCGCCTGGCCAGCGCATGCCGGGCGTAGGCCCGCGAGGCGGCAGTCATGACGCTCACCCAGCTCAACGCGTTCGTCCTGGTGGCCAGGCTTGGCTCGGTTACGGCGGCGGCCAGCGCGCTCGGTGTCAGCGAGCCTGCGGTGTCGCAGGCGCTGACCGCGCTGCGCCAGCACCTTGGCGACCAGCTGATCACCAGGGGCCCGGCAGGCATGACACTGACGCCCGGCGGGTCCAGGCTGCTGGCGACTGCCTCACAGATCGTCGTACTCGGCGCCGAGGCGCATGCAGCCGTCAGGGCCGCGCAGGGGGCACCTGAGCAACTCCGCGTCGTAGCGACGTCGACGTTTGCCGAATTCGTGGCAGGACCGCTGGTCGAGGCGTTCACCCGCCGCTTCCCTGGGCCTGTCGAGGTGTCGACCGGTGTCGCGGTGTCCGGCGAACAGGCGGTACTGGTCGCCAACCGCCTCGCCGACGTGGCCTTCGGAGCTGGCATCTCGGCCGAGCAGACCATGCCGGTCGTGAGCGAGCCAATCTTCAAGTACCGGCTCGTCGTGGTGACTGCCGGGAAGTCGCGCCTGCGCGGCCCGGCCCGGCAATGGCGCTGGCTGGTGGATCCGGCCGGCACTGATCCGGGCAGCGAGACCGGCCGGCTGCTTGCACAGCTCGGCGTGCCGGAAAGCAATATCGGCGTGTTTCCCAGCCAGACAGCCGCCTGGGCAGCAGCCGCGGACGGCGCCGGCGCAGCCCCGGCCATCGAGCATCTGGTGTCGCACCAGCTTCGGCGTGGCGAACTGTCGCTGGTGGAGCTGCCGGGGCTGCCGGCCGAAGCCTGCTGGCACGCGACGCTGCTGGAGCGGGACCACCGGAGTACGGCCGCGAGCGCGCTGCGCCGGTTCCTCGGCACGCCCGAGGCAATGCATCTGATGCGGTCGCCGTCGGCCGGAGTTCCGCCGTCGCGGTTCAGGCCTCCGGTGTACGTCACCATATGGAGCTAAAAGTCTCCTTCGGGCTGCTCTAGCTAGCCGATTAGCTGGCCACTTAAGCGACAGCTTATTGGCCCGTTGCGTTGGCGTCGCTGACGGTGCACGATATGTGCAATTTCACCTCACGGAGGAGTTCCGGGATGCGGATCGAGTCCGATGGCAAAAGCAAGGGCAATCCGCGACTGTACGAGCTAGTCGAGCACGCGCCCAAGACCGGGAAAAGCCCGACCGTGTGGGCCTGGCCTGAGCTGATCGATTACCTGAAGGTCGCTGGCCAGCCGGTCTCCGGTCCGTGGCCCCCGCACCAGGAACCCCGGCCTGATCCCGATTACGAGTCAGGGCCGGTAGCAGTAGCCGACCCGGCATCTGCGGCGCGCGAGCGCCAGGAACCGCAGGCGGGGTGAGTCGCACCGGCAGGCCCGAGAAGGCCAGCACTGCCAGCAGACCACCGCAGCCATAAGACCGGAGGAAGCGTATGTACCCGTCGCGGTTCCGCTATGAGGCACCGCATTCGATCGCCGAAGCGATCGGTTTGCTGGTCGACGGCGGCGACGCCGCCAAGGTGCTGGCTGGCGGTCAGAGCCTCGTTCCGCTGATGAAGCTGCGCTTCGCAACACCGGAGCTGATCGTGGACATTAACAACCTGCCCGGCCTTAACTACCACCGGCTAGACGCGGACGGCACGCTCCGGATCGGCGCGCTGTGCCGTCACGCCGACCTGGAGCGCTCTGAACTGCTGGCTGGCGCGCAACCGACATTGGCTGCGGCGGCGCCCCTGATCGCCGACCCGATCGTGCGCAACCGGGGCACGCTCGTCGGGTCGCTGTGTCATGCCGATCCCCAAGGGGACTGGGCGTCGGTGGTCCTCTCGCTCGGCGGCTCGGTGGTGGCGCAGGGCCCGGCCGGCCGCCGGTCGATCCCGATGACCGGCTTCGTCACCGGCCCGTTCCAGAACGTGCTGGCACCGGACGAGATCGCCGTCGAGGCTGTCATCCCGGCCGCCCAGGGCACGCGCTCGGGTGGATATCTCAAGCTGGAGCGCCGCGTTGGCGACTTCGCCACCGTCGGCGTCGCCGTTTCGCTGGAGAGCGCGGGCGGCATCGTGCGCCGCGCCGGCATCGCGCTGACTGGTGTCGGCGGGTCAACGATCGCGGCGACCGAGGCGGCCGCGGCGCTGACCGGACAGCCGCTGACCGCGGACTCGATCGCGGCGGCGGCCGAACTCGCTGCCGCAGCTGCCCGCCCGCGAACGGACCACCGGGGTAGCGCCGAGTACAAGCGGCACATGGTCGCGACATTCGTCCAGCGCATTCTCAGCAGGTCCGGCGCGGAGCCAGCGGAAAGGGCAGCCTGATCATGACTATGGTCTACGCGGATCGCGGCGACGATACGGCGGCGGAGGTGCCGCTGAGGCGAATCAAGTTCACCGTGAACGGCGAGAAGAAGATCGCGGAGGTCGAGCCGCGGCTGCTGCTGGCGCACCTGATCCGGCAGGGGCTAAGGCTGACCGGCACGCACACCGGCTGCGACACGACAAACTGCGGCGCGTGCACCGTCCTCGTCGACGGCCAGGCGGTCAAGTCCTGCACGATGCTGGCAGTCCAGGCGGACGGCCGGGAGATCCAGACCGTCGAGGGCCTCGCCACAGCCAGCGAACTGCATCCCCTGCAGGAGGGCTTCAAAGAGGAGCACGGCCTGCAATGCGGCTTCTGCACTCCCGGCATGATGATGGCCGCCAAAGCGCTGCTGGATCGAAACCCGGACCCCACCGAGGAAGAAGTCCGGTGGGCGCTGTCGGGGAATCTGTGCCGCTGTACCGGCTACCAGAACATCGTGAAGTCGGTGCTGTGGGCCGCCGAGAAACTCCGCGCGCAGGCGGATTGAAGAGGACGGGACCGAGAACATGTCGCAGGCAGTTGACGAGATCAAGATCGGCGGCATCGGCGCGAGCCGCAAGCGCGTCGAGGACAACCGGTTCATCCGCGGTAAGGGCAACTACACCGACGACATCGTCCTGCCAGGCATGCTGCACATGGAGATCCTGCGCAGCCCGCTTGCGCACGCCCGGATCAAGTCGATCGACGCCACCAAGGCGTGGGATATCCCTGGCGTGCACCTCGTACTCACCGGCGAGATGATGGCCACCAGGAACCTGGCCTGGATGCCAACGCTGTCGTACGACACCCAGGCTGTGCTGGCCACCGACAAGGTACGGTTCCAGGGCCAGGAGGTCGCCTGCGTCATCGCGGACGACCCGTACATCGCCAAGGACGCGTGCGAAGCGATCGTCGTCGACTACGAGCCGCTGCCCGTCATCGTGAACCCGTGTCAGGCGGTTGCCGACGGAGCCCCGGTCATCCGCGACGACAAGGAGAACCAGCCGGACAACGTCATCTACGACTGGGAGGTGGGTGACCGCGACGGCACCGACCGGGCATTCGCGGCTGCTGACCTGGTGTCCAAGCTGGAGCTGCACTATCCGCGCTCGCACCCGTCGCCGATCGAGTGCTGCGGCTCGATCGCGGACTTCAACCGCGCGACCTCCAAGCTGACCGTCTACATGACCACCCAGGCGCCGCACATCATCAGGGCGGCGGTGGCGATGGTGGCCGAGCTGCCAGAGCACATGATCCGGATCATCTCCCCGGACATCGGCGGTGGCTTTGGCAACAAGGTCCCGGTGTACCCGGGCTACGTCTGCTCGATCCTGGCCTCGATCCTGCTGGAGCGGCCGGTCAAGTGGATCGAGGACAAGTCCGGCAACCTCATCTCGACCGGGTTCGCGCGGGACGTGTACCTGAAGGGCGAGATGGCACTGCGCCGGAACGGCAAGATCCTGGCCGTCCGGATGCACACCGACGCTGACCACGGTGCGTTCTTCTCGGACGCGCAGCCGAGCAAGTTCAAGATCGGGCTGATGCACTCGGCCTTCGCCGCGTACGACATCCCGGTGGCGCATCTGACCGCGCGGGGCACGTACAGCAACAAGGCGCCCGGCGGCGTCGCCTACCGGTGCTCCTTCCGGGTCACCGAAGCGATGTTCTTCCAGGAACGAATGATGCAAGCCGCCGCCGCCGACCTCGGCATGGATCAGGCAGCCTTCCGCCGGATGAACTTCGTGCCTGACGAGGCGTTCCCGCACCGCACGCCGTTCGGCTTCCTCACCGACTCCGGCCAGTACGCCAAGTGCCTGGACGTCGGGCTGAAGGCCGCCGACTACGAGAACTTCCGGCGACAGCAAGCGGAAGCGCGCTCCCGCGGCCGGCTGCTCGGGCTCGGCATCTCCACCATGACCGAGCCGCTGGGCGCCGGGAACAGCCGCGAGTACGACATCCTCGGCATCAAGATGTTCGACTCGGCCGAGCTCAAGGTGCACATGACCGGCAAGGCAATCGTCCGGACCGGCGCCCGCGGGCAGGGCCAGGGGCACGAGACCACGTGGGCGCAGATCGTCGCGCACGAACTCGGAATCCCGGCCGAGGACGTCGTGGTGGAAGAGGGCGACACCGATACCGCCCCGTTCGGAATGGGCACCTACGCCTCGCGCAGCACGCCAGTAGCCGGCGCGGCAGTGGCGATGGTGTCACGCAAGATCCGGGCCAAGGCCCGGAAACTGGCCGCGCACCTCCTCGAGGTATCGGAGGAGGACATCGAGTGGGAGCTCGGCCGGTTTTACGTCCGCAGCGCTCCGGATCGAGGGGTCACGATCCAGGAGTGCGCGGTGGCCGCCTACGCCAACATGCCCGACGGCATGGAGCCGGGGCTGGACGCGACGGCCTACTACGATCCGCCGAACCTGACATGGCCGTTCGCCGTTTACATCGTCACGGTAGAAGTCGACCCGGAGACGGGCGTCTGGGACGTGCTCAACATGGTGGCGGTCGACGACTGCGGGGTCCGGATCAACCCGATGATCGTCGAGGGCCAAATTATGGGCGGGCTGACCGAGGCCTACGCGATGTCCAACATGCAGTTCATCACCTTCGATGCCGACGGCAACTGCGTCGGTGCGAACTACATGGACTACCTGCTGCCGACCGCCTGGGAGACACCCGGTTTCGAATTGCACAGCGAGGTCGTCACACCGTGCCCGCACCACCCGATCGGCGCCAAGGGCATCGGCGAGTGCGCGGCGGTCGGCGGCCCGGCCGCGTTCGTCAACGCGGTGCTGGACGCTATCAAGGACACCGGGGTCCGGAACATCGACATGCCGCTGCTGCCGGACCGGGTCTGGGAAGCGGTCACCTACCGCCGGGACGTGTCCGGCGCGCCGCCGGTGCGCTCGGACGACTAGCGGAACCGGCGATGAACAGCTGGGAAGTCATGGAGCACGCCGCCGAGCTAGCGCGGCGGGGCGAAGCGTTCGCGCTTGCGACGGTTGTCTGGCGCCAGGGACCGTCGTCGAGTCAGCAAGGCTCGCGGGCAATCATTACCGCTGACGGCGAACTGGACGGATGGATCGGCGGAGCGTGCGCTGAGCCTGCTGTCGTCCGTGCCGCCAGGCACGTCATTGCCACCGGGAGCGCGGAACTGCTGCTGCTTGGCAACCCCGATCAGTTCGGCGGCGCGGTGCCCGACGGAGTTGCCGTCATCCCGGTCTCCTGCCAGAGCGAGGGCGCGCTGGAGGTGTACATCGAGCCGGTAGTGCCCGTTCCCTGCCTGGTGGTGGTAGGCCGGTCTCCGATGGCGCAGACGCTCGCCAGCCTGGCGGAAGCGCTCGGGTGGCACGCTGAGCTGATCGACGGCGCTGACTTCACTGCAGCCTGCGCGGACGAGCGGTCGCTCGTCGTCGTCGCCACGCAAGGCCACGACGACGAGGGCGTGCTTGAGCACGCCGTCGCTGCCAGGCCCGCCTACCTCGGGCTGGTCGGCTCGCGCAAGCGGGGGGAGGCAGTGCTCGGGTACCTGGCCGACCGCGGCGTGCCGAAGGCAGATCTGGACCGGGTCACGGTGCCGGCCGGCCTTGATCTCGGCAGCACGACGCATCCCGAGATCGCCGTCGCGATCCTTGCCGAGCTGGTGCAACTGCGCGCGTCGGGTGCGCTGGCTGGCGCTGCTGCAGCTGCCGGAAACACGGGCGTTCCCGCCAGTTTCTCAGAAGGCACCGGCCCGCACGCTGCGAGCCGGCATTCCGAACGTGCGCAAGGCCATGTGGAGGAGGCCACTGACCCCGTGTGCGGCATGACAGTGAGCGCCGGGCCGGACGCCCTGCAGCTGGAGTACGCGGGCGTCAGCTATTACTTCTGCTGCGCCGGGTGCCGCCAGGCGTTCGATGCAGATCCTGCCGCGCACGCTAAGCGACTGCTGAGGTGATTGAGATGAAGGGCAAGGCCCGATGCTGATCAAGAACGACTTCGAGGTCGCCGAGCCGGTCGAGAAGGTATGGCAGTTCTTCGGCAACATCCCGCAGGTCGCCACCTGCCTGCCGGGGGCTGAGCTGACCGAGGACCTGGGCGGCGAGAAATACAAGGGCACGGTGGCGATACGCATGGGGCCGGTACGACTGCAGTTCGCCGGCACCGCGGACATTGCCGAGCGCGATGAAGCAGCCCGGCGCATCGTCGTGCACGCGGCCGGCGCGGACGAAAAGGGCCGCGGCCAGGCCAGCATGACCGTGACTGCGACGCTGGCCAAGTCCGGGCGCGGCACGCGCGTAGACGTGACGCAGGACCTGCAGCTCTCCGGCGCTGCCGCGCAATACGGCCGCGGCATGATCTCCGACGTCAGCTCCGTGCTGATGCACGACTTCTCGGTCAACATGCAGGACCGGATCAGCCGGATCGAGCGGGGTGAGTCCGCTGAGCAGATCGCCGCGGCGACGGCCAGCCCGGCGAGCGGCCTCGCGCTTGGTTTGCGGGCAGCGCGGATGGCGCTGGCCCGGGTCTTCCGCCGGTTCTTCCTGCCCTATCAACCGGCGTCGCCGGCGTCGCGCTAACCGGCCGAACTTTCAACGAGGAGGACAGCGATGGTCTTGTGGTGGATCGGCAACGCGGTGCTGTTGCTTGTCGTCCTGCCTGTCGTCATCTATTTGCTGAACCGGGTGCTGGCCGCGCTCGAGCGGATCAGGCACGCGACCGACGACATCCTGTCCGGCGGCGTGGCGCTGGTCGGCGAGCTGACGGAGGTACCGGACGCGCTCGCCACGACCGACACCACGGTCAAGGAGATATCAGTCGGCGCGGTCCGGTACGCGGGTTCCGTCGCCAAGCTTCTCGGTTAAACCCGGCTTCCGGCCAGCAGAAAGGAGAATGGTCATGCCAGCAGCTGCGTGGGTGACTCTGATCATCGCCGCGCTGATCATCGCGATTGCCGCTGTCGGATTGCTGCGGGTGATCTTCCACCTCAGGGCGATCCGGGCGAGCCTCGTCGCGACCACTGGCGGGGTTCAGGCGGTCGCGCAGTTGACAAGCACCGTGCCGGACCGGCTGACGTCGGTCAACGCGAGCCTGAAGCCCGTCAGGGACTTCTGCGAGACGGTCTGATCAGCCATGACCAGACACGCAAAAGTCGCCTACCTCGCTAGCGGAACCGGGCACTTCAGCAGCTTCGGCTGGGTACTCGGCTATGTGATCGGCATCGTCGTCGTGCTCGTTGTGGTCGCGCTTGTGGTGCCGATCCTGCGCCTCGCTTACTCGATCGGCAAGGAAGCGCCCAAGATCAACGACACACTCGGCGACGCGGTGCACAACACAGCGCCGCTGTCGGCGCTGCGCACGACCATCGAGCACGCCACCATCATCATCGGCGGGCTGCAGCGCGGCCGCGCCAGGCTCGGAGGGTAGCGATGCACACACCGGCGCTTGCGGCGGCCATGAACTCGTCGGAGCACACGGCCTGGCTTGTCGCGATCATCCTCGGCTTTGTCGTGGTGCTCGCGGTGGCCGCGCTGCTGAGCCTGCTGATTTACTTCGTCAAACTCATCGACCGGCGGGTGGTCGAGGTGCGGGACACGCTCGCCGCGGCAGCGGCCAACACAGCCGACGCTGCGCTGATCCCGCAAGTCGCTGACGGCGTCGAGGCCGTCCTGGCCGAAGGCCTGCAGCACCACCTGTTCCTCGGCCGGGTGCTCGGAAAGGTGAAGTCTTGAACACGCTGGTCGTCCTGACGGTCGTCGACATCCTTTTGCTGATCGCCGGGCTCGCCTTCTACCTGTACTGGGTCGGCACGCTGCTGACCAGGATCGCCGGCAACCTCGAGGCGTGCGCAGAGCTTGTCGCTACGATCGTCGGACACGCCAGGCAGATCGGTCCCGGCGTCGAGCACATCAACCAGACCGGCGGAGTGGTCGCTGGCGCCCTGCCGCTGCTGTACGGGATGGCCGAGGAGATCGTGGCGGACGTGACACCCCGTCCCGCCGAGCCGCTGGTGCGTGACGTCGTCAGGCCCGCATCGGGAACCCGGCGGTCCCGGCTCCACGATGCGGTGGGGTACGCACCGCGGCCCTGACCGGGCGGCTGCGGCTGTTCACCGCGGCTGAAGCTACCGGTGGCCGGACTGGTCCGGACCGCGGCGTGCCACCGGTCCGGTGGTCGGCGCGGAGTACTCGCCGATCCAGTGGTCTTCCCATGCGTTGTCGTACTGCTGGTCGTTGCAGCTCGGATGATAGATCGCCGTCAGCTCCCTGACGATCTGCTCGCGATGCGCACTCGTGCCTCCGGGTACCTCGTAGGTGCAGATGTAGACCTGCCACTTCGAGCCTGCCCGCCGGATCCAGCAGGAGGCGCGGGGATGCTGGAACGGGAAATGTTCAGCCGACAGGTCGCCGCAGTGCCCGACGTAGCTGACCGCGTACCGATCCGGCTTGGTATCCGGGTCAGGTTTGTAGAGGATCGCGTACACGGCGGCCGTAGCCGGCGGCGTCCAGCCTCCGAGCAGCCGCGGCCCCTCGAATGGATAGCCGGCCAGCGACCCGAGACGGATCATCGGAAGTCGGTCTCTTCCTCGGCCTCGCTGACGGCCTCGACGCGCACGACAGGTGCCGCAGCCAGTCCGGCCGTCGCAGCGGCTGCGGTGAAGCGCTCGGTCGCGACGGCGATCGCGTCCTGTTCAGTGTCTGCCTCGACAACGAGCTGGGCGCCGTATCTGCTGGTGCCGATCCCGGTGGCTATCCCGTGGCTGGCCGCGATCGCGTCGGCAAGCTCGACGACCTCTTCGCGGTTGAGGATCTTGGTGCCTTCGGCCTCGATCCCGACACTCCACCTCATGCGCGTCTCCACCTCAGGACTCGGTAAGCGTTAACTCAGCGTCGGCAGCATCTCGGCCAGCTGCTCAAGGCTGGCCAGGTCATGCCCGGACAGCAGCAGGTCAATATGTGGCGCTGCCACCATCATGCCCAAGGCGGTCGGGCGGAAGTGCGGATCGTCGCCCTTGTGCGGGTTCAGCCAGACGAGCCGGTAACTCAGCCGGGATAGCCGCTCCATTGCCGCGGCAAGCTGGCCAGGATCTCCCCGGTCCAGGCCGTCGGAGCAGATGACTACTACGCCGCCGCGGCACATGCCGCCACGTCCCCAGCGCCGCGCAAATGTCTCGAGTGACTGGCCGATCCTGGTACCGCCATCCCAGTCCACAACGGCCGCTGCTGCCTGCTCGAGGGCACTGTCGGGCCGCCGGTGAGTCAGGGCCTTCGTGATGCGGGTGAGTCTGGTCCCGAAGCAGAACACTTCCACCTTCGCGCTGGCTCGCCTGGCCGAGTGCGCGAATTGCAGCAGGTGCCGCGAGTAGTCGGCCATCGAGCCGGAGACGTCGAGGATCAGGATGAGCGGGCGCAGGCGCATCTTGCGTTGCCCGAAGTACAGGTCGGCGGGTTCGCCGTGCATGCGCATGGCGGTCCTGATCGTCTTGCGGAGGTCCGGGGCGCGGCCCTGGAGAGCCGCCCTGGTGCGCCGCGTCCGCCGCCGCGGCGGCGTCAGCCGGATCCTGGCCATGATCCGTCGTAGTGCCGCAAGCTCGGCGGGCGTGCACGCGCCGAATGACCGGTGTTTCAAGGCGTCGACATCGGACGCCATCCAGCCGAGGACGGGTTGTTGTTCGTCCTCCTTCTCCGGGTCTGGCTGGGTGCCGGGCATGACCATCGCGGCATCGACCTCGGCCACGGAGTCGGCGCGCAGCGTCAGGAGAGCAGCAGGCGGGACGCCCTGGTCCAGGAAGTAGCGGCGGAACACCTCGTCGTAAACGCCGATGTCGTCACGCCTGCTGACCAGCGTCGTCCGTCCCGCCCAGTACAGGTCCACCAGATCGGACGGGTCGAGCGGCGACATGGCTGACAGGTACGTCAGCAGATCGCCGGTGCCGACGGTGATCCCCGCAGCGCGCAGTGCCCGCGCGAAGCCGGCCAGGACCGGCACGAACGGCGAATTCTCAGGCACCGGAGGTTATCTCTGCCAGATTGTCCCTGACCAAGTCAAGATCGTCACGGTCCTTGATGACCGCGCCCAGCGTGTCACCCGCCGACCGGACGGTCAGATCGGACTCACCGAGGAAGCCAAGCGTGCGCACCCAGTCGATGGTCTCAGCGACGCCTGGCGGCTTGGCCAGGTCGAGTTCGCGCAGCCGGTGCACTGCCTCGACGACCTTGCGGGTCAGCTGCTCAGCCGCGGCTGGCTCGCGGACCAGGACTATCTCGATCTCGCGCTCGGCAGACGGGTATCCGATCCAGTGATAGAGGCAGCGGCGCCGGAGCGCATCGTGGAGCTCTCTGGTCCGGTTTGAGGTGAGGATCACGGCGGGTGCGGACACCGCCTTGATGGTGCCGATCTCGGGAATGCTGATCTGGAAGTCCGACAGCACCTCCAGCAGGAACGCCTCGAACTCGTCGTCGGCCCTGTCAACCTCGTCGATCAGGAGCACGGCCTGATCACCCGCGCGCACGGCCTCCAGCAGCGGCCGCTCGAGCAAGAACTTCGGCCCGAACAGCCGGTCGACCGCCTGCTCGTCTGCTGCCTGGCGCTCCGACAACGCGCGGATCTGCAGCATCTGGCGGGCATAGTCCCACTCATACAAGGCCTGATTGGTGTCGATGCCTTCGTAGCACTGAAGCCTGATCAGGCGCCGCCCGAAGATGCTCGCCAGTGCCTTGGCAACCTCGGTCTTGCCGACGCCCACCTCGCCCTCGATCAGTACTGGCCGGTGCAGCGACAACGACACCAGCAGTGCCGTGGCCAGCCCTCGGTCCGCCAGGTAGCCACCCTCCCGCAGGCGCTCGGTTAGCTCGCCAACAGTTCCGGGATACTCCACCGAGCGAATCTCCTCGCCGTCAGTGACCGGGCTCAGCGGGTCTCTGCCGGGCCGAGGACAAGGTCACGAATGCTGCCGCCGGAATCGTTCAGCTTGCCTTCCCGCTGCAGTCTTGCCCGCCAGGCGGAACCCAGGTCTCCCTCGCCAGCGGCGAAGTCGTCGAAACCTACCCCGGCGTCGGTCATCCGCTTGCAGGACTTGTTCTCGCCGGCCTCGTCAGTCTGGCCTGACTCGCCATTCAGATTTGCACCCGTCTGTCCTTGGCTGCGCCACACCGCGCGGAGCACGTCCAGCGCATCTCCGGGATCTGCGCTCATCTCGGACATCCCTTCAGCCCTGTCGCGTTGAATTTGACTGTAACCCCGCGACCTGAGCGGCCGCGACGGGCGATTAAGCGAACTCTTAATCGCCACGGCTCAAACCGGCCCGCGCGTTGCGCGAGATCGGCCGGGCCGGGTTCGGCATGATGGTGGCTATGGAACTGACGGTGGCTGCGAGCACAATGACGACCGTGCCGGACATTACTTTCCGCAGCGACATGACCGTCGAGCTAGTCAAGCACTCGGCCTCGGACGCAGATGTGATCTGGGCAGCCAGGGTGTCCACCAAGGGCGAGCAGTCTCTGGCTGACATCGACGCCGATCCCGAGCGATCAGCCGGCCTGATCAACTTCCTGATGCGTGACCGGCACGGCACGCCGTTCGAGCACTCGACGATGACGTTCTACGTCAGCGCGCCGATCTTCGTGTTCCGTGAGTTCATGCGGCACCGCACGTTCAGCTACAACGAGGAGAGCGGCCGGTACCGCACCCTCGAGCCGGTGTTCTACGTACCCGGGCCGGACCGCAAGCTCGTCCAGTCGGGCAAGCCGGGCGCCTACGTCTTCACCGACGGATCAGTCGAGCAGCATGCTCTAGTGACCGGCACAGTGCGAGCCGCCTGCCAGCAGTCGTACCAGGCTTACCAGGAGATGCTGGAGGCCGGCGTCGCCCGCGAGGTTGCCCGCAGCGTGCTGCCAGTCGGCCTTTACTCCTCCATGTACGCGACCTGCAACGCCCGAGCGCTGATGAACTTCCTGTCGCTGCGGGTGAAGCACAGCGATGCCACGTTCCCGTCGTTCCCGCAGCGTGAGATCGAGATGGTGGCCGAGCAGATGGAAGCACTGTGGGCGGGCCTGATGCCGCTGACCCACGCGGCGTTCGAGCGGAATGGCCGCGTCGCCCCCTAGCCGCGGTTCCTCAGCTGCGCTGGCACCTTCGCTGCGGTGATTGCTTCACGTGAAACGTCACCCGCCGGGCCGCGCTATAGCTACGGTGCGCTGCAAGATCGCGCCGCAGACCGCGATGGTGCGCAGCAGCCCGTCCGGCTTGGCGCCGTCGGTCATGGTGATCCCGAACGGGACGTAGCTTCTGACATCTGTAACGGGTTGAATGCAATCCACTATGGGAATTGACGATAGTGATTCCAACGTTGTTGGATTCGTATGACTCCCCCACCCGCTTCGGGGGGTGGGCGCAGGCCCCGTCCGTACGGACGGGGCCTAGCTTTTCCGAGTCGCTCTCAGTCACCAGGCCGCTGGCTTGGTGATCTTCCGCCCGTGGTTGTCGAGCAGTTGACTCGAGAACTGGCTCGCCGACAGCGGCCCACGGCGAATCTGCTTGATGAACAGCGGCTTCAGCTTGCTGAGTGCCTGGCTGCGCCAGGCGGTGAAAGCTTCCCCGATCTCGGCTGTGAGTAGGCCGAACTCTAGCGCGACATCGGTGACGTTGAACTCCTTGGCGCGTTTGTTCTCCCATGCGATCTGCTGCACAGCAGTGATGTCCAATGCACTTCTCTTCTGCCGTAGGCGGACACTATCGGGCTCACGAAGTTACCCGATGAGCCTTCGTGATCTCCGCGAGGTTTGTGACGGCGGGCCTGGACGCAGGCGGGCGCCTCGGCCTTGCCTGGCTCGCTGGCATCGCCGATGACGATGACTGTGGCTAGGAGCCCAGCGACGAGGTCCGCGGGGCTGGGGTGCTGGGGTGCTGGGGTGCTGGGGTGCTGGGGTCCGGGATTCTCGGGTGGGCCTGGGAGGACTTGAACCTCCGACCTCTTCCTTATCAGGGAAGCGCTCTAACCGTCTGAGCTACAGGCCCGCAGGCGTGCCAGCGTCACTTACAACTCGCACGCCGGGCTAGGTTACCGCAAGCTGGGACTAGCCGCTCAGTCGGATTCCTTCAGCGTTACCTCAACGCCGCCGGTCAGGTTCGACACCAGGTTGTAGAGGGCTGCGCCGATAGTGGCCAGAGCGGTGAACAGGATCGCGTTGATGGTGCACACCAGCGCGGTGTACTCAAGCACCCGTGAGGCGCTGAACCAGTCCTTGAGGCTACTTCCCGGATGATCCTTGTTGTAAGTGACCAGACCCCAGGTGGTTTCGATCTTGTGGAAAACACCGATCTTGGACAGCGCGAAGTAGAGCACAGCGATGGCGATGAACATGATGACCCAGCCGACCAGGGAGATCAGGAAGCTGAACTTCATGACCGACATGGGTTCGATCCGCTCGAGGCTGAGCAGTGCCCTGCGGGTTTGCTGGCCAGCCTGCTGCGGGCGGGCGGCAGACTGCTGCGGAATGGGCCGGCGACCGGCCTGGGTCACTGGACGCCGGGGCGGCGGAGCCTTCGGCCTCGGCCTGGGCTTCGGCTTGGACAGGCCAGAGAATGAGGCACTGACCTTAGAAGCCAGGCCGCGCGCACCGCTGGCCGCGCCCGCGACGGCTGCCATCGCCGAGGTCTGAGCCGAACCGAGGCTGCCCGACGGAGCCGACGTCGGGTAAAAGGCCGGCGACGGCGGGGTGCCGCCGGGTCCGGACGGAACGGATGACGGCGAGCGAACGCCGGAGGAGGCCTGCCAGCCGGAGTCATTCTCCTGGTTGCCGGCGCCGCTTGGGGATGCAGCCGAGTCGGCGGCCGATGACGACGTGGACCCTGGCGTTAGATCGCCGTCTGAGCTATCTGCTGGCGTCGCACTCTCGGAACCTTCGCCAGACGCCCACGATGGCGCGTCCACCCGATTGTCCACCCCGTCCTCCTCCGCACCCGTTTACTGACCCGAGGTTATCCCCAGCCAGTGCGGCCTGATCCGCCTGAATCAGAACCTCTCCTACATCTCCTAAGACGCCGGATCCATTCACATCGTTGCAACGTGCAGTAACTGGGGCCAACATAGCTTTCCTCGCGAAGCTGGAGATCCCCCGGATCTGCCCCAATTCCTGAGCTACTTTTCGGTACGATACACGCTCCGTCACCTCAGCTACCAGGCAATACGCAATGCCGGCTAGTTCTGGTCAGGAAAATGCGAAGCTGTCCGCCTACTCCGCGTCCGGATCGTCCGGCTCGCCGGGAGCCCCGTCGGTTGAGTCGGCGAGGTCAGCAATAACACTGTCCGCGGCCGCGGCGTCCTCCACAGCCGCTTCAGCCGCGGGCTCTTCGGCATTCCTTGCGATCGCAACCAGGCTCTGACCCTCGCCGAGATTCACCAGTCGTACGCCCATGGTCTGCCGGCCAGAGATCTTGATCTCGGCGGCCGACGTGCGGATGACGCCGCCCGCTGAGGTAATCGCGAAGACCTCATCCTCGGGGTGCACCATAAGTGCGCCGATCAGCTCGCCTCTGGCTTCGACAATCCGGGCGGTAACGACTCCGAGGCCGCCCCGGCCTTGGACCGGGTACTGATCTGCGGGCGTCCGCTTGGCATAACCTCCGCCGGTGGCCACGAGAACGTCGGCGCCTTCGCTAACCACGTACATTCCCAGCAGCTCGTCACCTTCGGTGAACCGCATTCCGATGACGCCGGAGGTAGCCCGGCCCATCGGGCGCAGCGCCTCGTCCGAGGCCCGGAACCTGATCGCCTGGGCATGCTTGCTCACCAGCAGCAGGTCCTGGTCCGCCGAGACCAGCCGGGCAGCAATGACCTCGTCATCTTCCCGGAGGTTGATCGCGATGAGCCCGCCGGACCGCGGTGAGTCGAAGTCGGTCAGCCTGGACTTCTTCACGAGCCCGGAGGATGTCGCTAGCACCAGATACGGCGCCACCGTGTAATCCCGTAGCGCGAGCACTTCGGCGATGTGCTCATCCGGCTGGAAAGCGAGCAGGTTGGCCACATGCTGACCGCGCGCGTCCCTGGCTGCCTCGGGCAGCTCATACGCCTTCGCCCGGTACACCCGCCCCTTGTTCGTGAAGAACAAGATCCAGTGGTGGGTGGTCGTGACGAAGAAGTGGTCAACGATGTCGTCGGTTCGCAGCTGCGCGCCGCGAACGCCCTTGCCGCCACGCCGCTGCGCACGGTACAGGTCCGTCTTCGTCCGCTTGGCATAGCCGCCGCGGGTGATGGTGACCACGACATCCTCTTCGGCGATCAGGTCCTCCATGGACATGTCGCCGTCGTAAGCGATGATCTCGGTCCGCCGGGCGTCGCCGAACTTCTCGGTGATCTCGGCGAGCTCGGTGCTCACCACCTGCCGCTGACGCTCCGGCGAGGCCAGGATCGCCTCGTACTCCGCGATCTCCGCCAGCAACTGCTCGTACTCATCGATCAGTGCCTGCCGCTCGAGCGCGGCGAGTCGGCGCAGCTGCATGTCGAGAATCGCCGTGGCCTGGACCTCATCGATGTCCAGCAGGTCCATCAGGCCCTGCCTGGCCGCGTTCGCGGATTCGCTGCCCCTGATGAGCGCGATCACTTCGTCGATCCGGTCAATGGCCTTGAGCAGGGCGCTGACGATATGCATGCGGTCCTGCGCCTTGCGCAGCAGGAACCGCGTACGCCGGACGATGACCTCGATCTGGTGGGCGACCCAGTATCGGATCATCTGGTCCAGCCGCAGGGTGCGCGGCACACCGTCGACCAGCGCCACCATGTTCGCGCCGAAGGTGTCCTGCAGTTGCGTGTGCTTGTACAGGTTGTTCAGGACCACCTTGGCCACGGCGTCCCGCTTGAGCACGATCACGATGCGCCGCCCGGCTCGCGCGCTGCTCTCGTCCTGCACGTTCGCGATGCCGGGGACCCGGCCGTCATTGGCCAGTTCGGCGATCTTCTCGATCAGGCTGTCCGGGTTGACCTGGAATGGCAGCTCGGTCGCCACCAGGCAGGTCCGGCCCCTGCTGTCCTCCTCGACTTCCACCACGGCACGCATCGTGATCGAGCCGCGGCCGGTGCGGTAGGCGTCGCGGATGCCGCGGCGGCCGACGATCTGGGCCGCGGTCGGAAAGTCCGGGCCCTGGATGCGCTCGAGCAGCGCGTCGAGCAGTTCTTCCTCGGTGGCTTCCGGGTTCTCGAGATACCACTGCGCGCCCGCCGCGACCTCACGGAGGTTGTGCGGCGGGATCTTGGTGGCCATTGCCACCGCGATCCCTTCAGAGCCATTGACCAGCAAGTTGGGGAAACGGGCTGGTAGCACGACCGGTTCTGCGGAACGTCCGTCATAGTTCGGCCGGAAATCGACGGTTTCCTTGTCGATGTCCCGCAGCATCTCCATGGCGAGCGGGCTGAGCCGGCACTCGGTATAGCGCATCGCCGCTGGCGGGTCGTTGCCGGGCGAGCCGAAGTTGCCCTGGCCGTCGATCAGCGGCATCCGCATGGCCCAGTCCTGAGCCATCCGAACCAAGGTGTCGTAGATGGCAGAGTCGCCGTGCGGATGGTAGTTGCCCATCACGTCGCCGACAACGCGCGCGCACTTGTTGTAACCGCGGTCCGGCCGGTACATACCGTCGTACATCGCGTACAGGATCCGGATGTGCACTGGCTTCAGGCCGTCCCTGACGTCCGGCAACGCCCGGCCGACAATGACCGACATCGCGTAGTCGAGGAAGCTGCGTTGCATCTCGACCTGGATGTCAACGGGCTCGATACGGCCCTGGCCCTCCGACGGCGCGTCGGGTGTGGTGACGTCAGGCACTGACTGCGTTCCTTCCCCTCATACTGCTGCGCTGGCTGGGTGCCGCCAGCGCCGGACTGCCCGTTCCCGGACTAGATGTCGAGGAACTTCACGTCCTTGGCATTGCGCTGGATAAACGAGCGTCGTGCCTCGACGTCCTCGCCCATCAGCACGCTGAACATCTCGTCCGCCTGGGCCGCATCGTCGACGGTGACCTGCTTCAGCACGCGCCTGGCCGGATCCATGGTCGTGTCCCACAGTTCGGTCGCGTTCATCTCGCCGAGACCCTTGTATCGCTGTACGCCATCTTGAGTCCGCGGGTCCCTGCGCCCCTCAGCGATGCCGGCCTCGATGACCGCATCCCGCTCCTTGTCGGAGTAGGCGTAACCAGGATCGGCGCGACCGCCCCACTTGATCTTGTAGAGCGGCGGCTGCGCCAGGTAGACGTGCCCGGCCTCGATCAGTGGCTTCATGAACCGGAACAACAGCGTCAGCAGCAAAGTCGTGATGTGCTGGCCGTCGACGTCGGCATCTGCCATCAGGATGATGTGGTTGTAGCGCAGCTTGGTGATGTCGAACTCTTCGTGGATCCCGGTACCGAGCGCAGTGATCATCGACTGCACTTCGTTGTTCTTCAGCACCCGGTCGATCCGTGCCTTCTCGACGTTCAGGATCTTGCCGCGGATGGGCAGGATGGCCTGGAACTTCGAGTCCCGGCCGCCCTTGGCGGAACCGCCGGCCGAGTCGCCCTCCACGACGTAGATCTCGCAGATCGTCGGATCGCCCGACTGGCAGTCCGCGAGCTTGCCGGGCAGCCCCGAGCCGCCCATGGCGCTCTTGCGGGTGAGGTCCCTGGCCTGGCGCGCGGCGACCCGGGCGCGCGCGGCCTGAATCGCCTTGTTAACGATCCCCTTGGCCTCGCCGGGGTTGCGCTCGAACCAGTCCTTGAGCTGATCATTGCAGATCCGCTGGACGAACGACCGGGCTGCCGTGTTGCCCAGCTTCTGCTTGGTCTGGCCTTCGAACTGCGGCTCGGAGAGCTTGACGTGGATGATCGCGGTGAGGCCCTCGCGAATGTCCTCGCCCTGCAGGTTGTCGTCCTTCTCGCGCAGGTAGTTCTGGTCCCTGGCGTACTTGTTGACAACGGACGTCAGTGCGGCGCGAAAGCCCTCCTCGTGCGTACCGCCCTCCGCGGTGTTGATCGTGTTGGCGAAGGTGTGCACGGACTCGGAGTAGGACTGAGTCCACTGCATCGCGATCTCGGCTGACATCCCGTCGGTCTCGTCGCCGAACTCGATCACCGAGGCGTGCACCGCGTCCCTGTTGCTATTCAGGTAGCGCACGAAGTCCGCCAGGCCGCCCTCGTAGCGGTACTCGACCACGCGCGGCTCGCCGTTGATGTGCTCAGGGCGCTCGTCCACAAGCGTGATCGACAGGCCACGGTTCAGGAAGGCCATCTCCTGCAGCCGCCGCGACAGCGTCTCGAAGTTCCACTCGGTCGTCTCGAAAATGCCGCCATCGGGCCAGAACGTGATGATTGTCCCGCTCTTGTCCGTGGATTCACCCCGGAGCAGCGGCGCCGTGGGCACGCTGTACTCGTAGGACTGGCGCCAGACGTAACCGTCCTTGAATACCTCGACCTCGAGCCGCGTCGACAGAGCGTTGACGACCGAGACGCCGACACCGTGCAGGCCGCCGGAGACCGCGTACGCCTGGCTGTCGAACTTCCCGCCCGCATGCAGCGTTGTGAGCACGACTTCGAGCGC
>Ga0335072_10001704_pt1 | contig 35110 bp, 34 predicted proteins | sample Lox_Sample_21_FD_206725 | JGI IMG/M metagenome (GOLD analysis project Ga0335072, IMG submission 206725) | Soil microbial communities from Loxahatchee National Wildlife Refuge, Florida, United States - Lox_Sample_2.1 | ecosystem: Environmental > Terrestrial > Soil > Wetlands | place: USA... | reverse complement strand
AACCGGCAACGCGACCGGCGCGATGGTGCGCCCGGCGAGAGACAGCGTAATATCGAGCCCGGGGCGCGCGGCCAGCCGCTCGGCCAGGCCGCGCGCTTCCGTCGTACCTCCGAGTATCAGGATGCGTGGCATGACGTTTAACCCGCCGCTTCCGACCGCGTTTCGGCCCGACACTGCCGCAATGCCGCGCTGGCTGTCCATTGTCGGCATCGGCGAGGACGGCGCCGAAGGCCTTGGGCCTGTGGCGCGCGGGCTCATTGGCGACGCCGAAATCGTGTTCGGCGGCAGGCGTCATCTTGGCTTGGCGGCGCCGCTAATCAACGGCGCGACCAAAGCCTGGCCGAGCCCCTTCGACGGCGCGGTGAGCGAAGTGTTGCGCCACCGCGGGCATCCGGTCTGTGTGCTCGCCTCCGGCGATCCATTCTGTTACGGCATCGGCGCGGTGCTGGCGCGCCATGTCGATGTCCGCGAAATGGTCGTGGTGCCGGCGCCTTCGGCCTTCAGCCTGAGCGCGGCGCGGCTCGGCTGGTCGCTGCCGCAGACGGTGCTGCTGTCGCTGCACGGGCGCAATCCGGATCTGATTCGCCCGCATCTGCAGCCCGGCGCGCGCATCATCGCGCTGACCTCGGACGGCGACGGGCCGGCGACTTTGGCCCGGCTCTTGACCCAAAACGGTTTCGGCGCCTCGCGGCTCACCATTCTCGAAGCGCTCGGCGGCCCGTGCGAGCGCATTCAGAGCACGACCGCGGCCGGCTATCAGTCCGGCATTGTCGAGGCGCTCAACACCGTCGCCATCGAAGTCGCAGCTTCGCCGAACGCGCGTGTCTTGCCGCGCGCACCCGGCCTGCCCGACGATCTGTTCGAGCATGACGGCCAGATCACCAAACGCGACATGCGCGCGGTGACATTGTCGGCGCTCGAGCCGCGCCGCGGCGAGCTGTTGTGGGATGTCGGCGCCGGCGCCGGCTCGGTCGCGATCGAATGGATGCTGATCGATCCGATGATGCGCGCTATCGCCGTCGAACAGCGCGAGGATCGCGCGGCGCGGATCAGGCGCAATGCCGCGGCCTGCGGCGTGCCCGGGCTCGAGGTCGTCGAGGGCATGGCGCCGACCGCGCTCACCACGCTGGCGCCGCCCGACGCGGTTTTCATCGGCGGCGGCGCGGGCGAAGCGGGCCTGCTCGAAGTCGCCGTACGCGCGCTGCGTCCCGGCGGGCGGCTTGCGGTCAACGCCGTGACGCTCGAAACCGAGGCGCTCTTGCTGGCTTTTCAGGCTGCGCATGGCGGCGAACTGGTCCGCATCGCGATTGCGCATGCCGCGCCTTTGCGCGGAAAGACCGGCTGGCGGCCGGCGCTGCCGATCACGCAATGGCGATGGACCAAGCCATGATCGTCGCCGGTGTCGGTTGCCGCCGCGGCACGTCCGCGCCGGACATCGAAGCCGCCATTCGCGCGGCACTGGCGCAAGCCGGCGTGGCGTCGGACGCGCTTGGCGCGATCGCAACGACAGCGGCAAAGCATGACGAAGCGGGTATTGAATCCGCCGCGGCGAATTTCGGCGTCCGTGTCGTGCTGGTATCGGAGGCCGAACTGAAGGCAGCGGGCGAGCGCACCGAAACGAAATCCGAGCGCGTATTGGCGCTGACCGGCGTCCCGTCGATTGCCGAGGCCGCGGCGCTGGCCGCGGCAGGCCCCTTGGCGCGACTGATAAGTCGGCGCCTTGTGCTTGGCGCCGCGACCTGCGCGCTCGCCGCATCAGAGCCAGCACCATGACCGTGCATTTCATCGGCGCCGGACCGGGCGCGGCCGATCTGATCACGCTGCGCGGGCGCGATCTGATCGCGGCCTGTCCGGTCTGTCTTTATGCCGGCTCGATCGTGCCGCGCGAATTGCTCGGCTTTTGTCCGCCCGGCGCGCGCATCATCGATACCGCGCCAATGTCGCTCGATGAAATCGACGCGGCGTTTGCGGAAGCGCACGCAGCGGGCCAGGATGTGGCGCGGCTGCAATCCGGCGATCTGTCGATCTATTCGGCGCTCGCCGAGCAATTGCGGCGGCTCAGGCAGCGCGGCATTCCCTATACGCTCACGCCCGGCGTGCCGGCCTTCGCCGCCGCGGCCGCGGCGCTCGGCTGCGAGTTGACGGTGCCGGAAGTGGCGCAAAGCGTCGTGCTCACGCGCGTCTGCGGCCGCGCCTCGCGCATGCCGGAGACGGAGACGCTCGCCACCTTCGCCGCAAGCCGGGCGACGCTCGCCATTCATCTTGCCGTGCACGCCATCGACACTGTCGTCGAGCAGCTGATGCCGTTCTATGGCGCCGACTGTCCGGCGGCCGTTGTCGTGCAGGCTTCCTTGCCCAGCGGGCGCATCCTCCGCGGCACGCTCTCCGATATCGCTGCAAAGGTCGCAGCGGCAAAGATCGAGCGCACCGCGCTGATCCTGGTCGGCCGCGCCCTTGCCGCGGACGATTTTCGCGACAGTGCGCTCTATGACGCCGATTATCGCCGCCGTTTTCGTGGAGGCGCAGCGTGAGCGCGCGGCTAGCTTTTGAACGGCGCGCGGCCGACGAGATTTTGTTCGCGGTCGAATACCACGACTTCGACGGCGATGCCCTTGCCGGCGACAATTTCTGCCGCGGTCTGCCGCGCAGCCTGCGCCACCAGATCGCCAAGCGCGATGGCTTCGGCTTGCGCCAGAGTGAACGCTTCTGCGGTGGTGTTTGCGGCCATGATGCGCTCGCACAGATCCGCCGTGCCGCCGGCCGCCGCCGCGACATTGGCGAGTTCAGAAAGATCGACCGCACCGCGCTTGGAATGCAGATCGGTGAAGCCTTGCGCCAGCTTGGTCATCTTGGCGATGCCGCCGGCAATGGTGACGCGCGCCACCGGATGGCGGCGCAGATATTTCAGCATGCCGCCGACGAAATCGCCCATGTCGATCAGTGCGATCTCGGCAAAGCCGTAGAGCTTTTGCGCGCCGGCTTCGGATGCCGCGCCGGTCGCGCCGGCGATATGCGTGAGGCCCGCGGCACGCGCCACATCGATGCCGGAATGGATCGAATGGATCCACGCCGAGCAGGAATAGGGCACGACGATTCCCGTCGTACCCAGAATCGACAAGCCGCCGACAATGCCGAGGCGGCCGTTGAGCGTCTTCGCCGCCAAAGCTTCGCCGCCGGGAATGGAGATTTCCACCTCGGCATCGGCCGCGCGGCCGGCAGCCGCAGCGACCTCGACGATCGCGTCACGGATCATCTGCCGCGGCACCGGATTGATCGCGGGCTCGCCCGGCGGAATCGGCAATCCGGCCCGCGTGACCGTGCCGACGCCCTCGCCGGCCCTGAAGGTGACGCCTGCACCCGGCGCACCGGCGCGCACCGTGGCGCGGACCAGCGCGCCATGGGTGACATCGGGATCGTCACCGGCGTCCTTGATCACGCCGGCCGTCGCAGAACCATTGTCCTGCCGCGTCATGGCGAGCGCAAAGCTCGGCCGCTCGCCGCGCGGCAGTGCCACCTCGACCGGATCGGGAAATTCGCCGGTCAAGAGCGCTGCGAACGCCGCCTTGGCTGCCGCCGCGGCGCAAGTGCCGGTGGTCCAGCCGCGGCGCAAGGGGGCTTCCTGTTTGGCCATGAGCCATCCTCCGACGGCGCTGTGTTTAATCCGGCGGACGGCCCGCGTCACCATAGCGCCCAGCGGACACCAAGATGACTGCACGGGGGCTCATCATCGCTGCACCGCATTCCGGCGCCGGCAAGACGACGGTGACGCTCGCGATCCTGGCGGCGCTCAGGCGACGCGGGATCGCGGTGCGGGCGGCCAAGGCCGGCCCGGATTACATCGATCCGGCGTTCCATGCGGCGGCCATCGGCGCGCCGAGCGTCAATCTCGACAGCTGGGCGATGCCGAATGCCCTGCTCGACGCGCTTGCCGGACAAGCGGCCGAGCGCGGCGACATCCTGATCATCGAAGGCGTCATGGGCCTGTTCGACGGCGCACCCGGCACGGCCGGACGGCGCGGCGCGACCGCCGAGCTTGCCGCGCATTTCGGCCTGCCGGTGGTCCTGGTGCTCGACGTGTCGCGGCAGGCGCAATCGGCGGCGGCTTTGGTGCGAGGCTTTGCCGCGCACGATCCCGCGGTGCGGATCACCGGGGTCATTCTCAATCGCGTCGCCAGCGAGCGGCACCGCGTGCTGGTGGCGGATGCGATCGAAGCGCTCGGCATTCCGGTTCTCGGCGCGGTGCCGCGCGAAGCCGAGCTTGCACTGCCGGAACGCCATCTCGGCTTGGTCCAGGCCGGCGAACACGCCGATCTTGACAGGCTCATCAATCGTCTGGTCGCGACGGCGCAGAACCATATCGACCTCAACGCCATCCTGATTGCGGCGGCGGCGCTGGCGATCGATTCGCGCGTCTCGAACAAATCACCCGCCAGCAAATCGCCGGCCTTGCCACCGCCGGGCCAGCGCATTGCGCTCGCCAGCGATCGAGCGTTCAGTTTTGTCTATCCGCACCTGATGAGCGCGTGGCGCAGTGCGGGCGCCGACATCATTCCGTTCTCGCCACTTCATGACGAGCCGCCCCCCGAGCGCGCCGACAGCTGCTGGCTCCCCGGCGGCTATCCGGAACTGCATGCCGAAAAACTTGCCGCGGCGGATCGCTTTCTGTCGGGACTGCGCGACTTCGCGCAGACGCGGCCGGTGCACGGCGAATGTGGCGGCTACATGGTTCTGGGCCAGAGCCTCGAAGACGCGTCGGGAAAAGCGCATGCGATGGCCGGACTGCTCGGACATTCGACAAGTTTCGCCAAGCGTAAATTGCATCTCGGCTATCGCACGGCGCGGCTTCTCGCCGACGGCGTCCTGGGTGGTAAAGGCACGATCGTGCGCGGCCATGAATTTCATTATGCAACGCTGACATCGGCCGGCGACGACGAAACGTTGGCGGAACTGTATGACGGCGAAGACAAGCCGCTCGGCAAGGCCGGCGGCCGGCGCGGCCGTGTCAGCGGCGCGTTTTTTCATGCCATCGCGGCGGCGGCAGATTAATCCCCTCACCGCTCCAGCAGCGCGACGGTGCCGAGTCCGCCATCGGAGCAAATGCTGACGATGGCGCGGCTGCCCTGCGGCAAAGTCGCCATCTCCTTCACGGCCTGGCTCAAGATCCGCGCGCCGGTCGCCGCGAACGGATGGCCCAGCGCAACGCTGCCGCCATTCGGGTTCATGCGCTCGCGCGGAAAGTCGCCGAAGTTATGCTCGACGCCGGCTTTGGCGCGCACGAAATCCTTGTCGGCCAATCCTTTGAGATGACACAGGACCTGCGCCGAGAACGCTTCATGGATTTCCCAGAGCGCGATGTCGCCGTATTTGAGGCCGTGCCGCGCCAGCAGCCGCGGGATGGCCGTGACCGGCGCCATCAACAGGCCCTCGTGAAAAATATCGACCGCCGCCATTTCGAAATCCACGAGCCGCGCCCGCGGCGCTTGCGCCGGCAGGCGGCCAAGCCCCTCGTCGGTCGCCACCCAGATCGCGGCGGCGCCATCAGTCAGCGGCGAACTATTGCCGGCGGTGAGGGTGCCGCGCCCGCTGGTGCGGTCGAACACCGGCTTCAGGCGCGCGAGCCGCTCCAGCGACGTATCGCGGCGCGGAAAATGATCCTTATCGACGCCATCGACCGGGATAATCAGGTCCTTGAAGAAGCCGCGGTCCTGCGCGGCGACGGCGCGCTGATGGCCTTGCAGCGCAAGCTCGTCCTGCTCCTGCCGGCCGATGTTCCAGTCTTTGGCCATGTCTTCGGTGTGCTCGCCCATGCTGCGATGGGTGACGCGGTTCTGCACTTTGGGCACATGCAAACGGACATCGGCGGGGTGAAATTGGCCGAGCACATGCAGCCGGTCGCCCGCGCTGCGCGCCTGAAACAGCCGCCGCAGCCAGACGGAAAGGCCTTCGCTCAGGCCGATCTGGGCCCGCGTCATGCTTTCGACGCCGCCGACCATGGCGAGCGACGCGCGGCGCTGATCGAGCATGCCGGCAGCTTCGAACACGCCGACCATGCTGGTGCTGCATTGCATGATGGTGGTGAATGTCGGCACATGCGGATCGAGCTTGGCCTCGAGCCAGACCTCGCGCGCCAGATTGGCGTAAGCGAGATTGACGACGACGGAGCCCCAGACGCCGAAATCGATCTTGCCATTGACCTGCTGCGCCATGGCCTGGACGACGGGCACCGAAAGGGTCAGCGCATCGCGCTTGGCAAAAGGACCGTCGACATTGACGAAAGGCGTGCGCACGCCGGGCACGAGCCAGACCGACTCTCCGGGCATTCTCCCCTCCCCTGAAACGTCTCACCCCGCCGCTTTGGGCTCGGCCTCATCCACGGGCTTGTCGGAGACGCCGGCCTCCGCGAATGTCGCCATGCCGGTGTGACAAGCCAGAGCCGAGCGCAAAATCTGCAGCGCCACCGCCGCGCCCGAGGCTTCGCCAAGACGCATGTCGAGGTCGAGCAGCGGGTTCAATCCGATCTCCTCGAGCAGCATGCGGTGCGCGGCTTCCGCGGAGACATGGCCGGCTTGCGCGTGCGCCAGCGTATCGGCGCGCAGCTTGGCGAGCGGCGCCACGGCCGCGGTGCAGACAAATCCATCGAGCAGCACCGGGATATTTTTTTGCCGCGCCGAGAGCGTCGCGCCAAGAATGGCGGCAAGTTCGCGGCCGCCGAACGCGGCCGCGACAGCGAGCGGATCGTAAAGCGTTGCGGCATGCCTTGCGAGCGCCTGGTCAATGGCCGCGCGCTTGCGCGACAGGCCATCTTCATCGACGCCGGTGCCGCGCCCGGCCCAGCGTTGACCGCCGCCGCCGAACAGCGCGGCGCAGATCGCAGCGGCCGCGGTCGTATTGCCGATGCCCATTTCGCCGAGACCGACGAGATCGCACTCCGGCGACACGGCATCGTGGCCGGCTTTGACGGCGGCAAGAAACTCGCTCTCGCTCATCGCGGACTCTTGGCTGAAGTCCCTGGTCGGCTGATCGAGCGAGAGCGGAATGACGCGCAATTTTGCCGCGGCGGCGCGCGCGAGCTGGTTGATGGCGGCGCCGCCGGCCGCGAAATTCGCCACCATCTGCGCCGTGACTTCGGCGGGATAGGCCGAGACCCCCTGCCTGGTCACGCCGTGATTGCCGGCAAAGACCAGGATCTCGACGCGATCGAGCCGCGGCGGCGCACGGCCCTGCCAATGCGCCAGCCAGGCAACGAGATCTTCAAGCCGGCCGAGGCTTTTCGGCGGCTTGGTCAGGGTCGCCTCGCGCTGGGCAACGGCCGCGCTCGCAGCCGGCCGCCCGCTCGGCAAGTCGAGGCAGGCGGCACGCAGGCTGGAAAATGAGCTAAATTCAGTCATGACCGATGGGTCTAGCAAATCACCTTGGCTCCAGCCATAGGTGTCGGAGCGGTCATGATTTGCGGCGAATGACGATGTCCGACGAAGGGCCTCCGGATAGCCGGTTCGGGGAAAACTGGCTTAAAGACCGGTTCGACGAGCTGAAGGCCGGTATTGCCTTTTGCACGCGCCTGCCGCTCTGGCGGGCGACCGTCATCCGCGGCGACACGCTCGCCAGAGCCGCTTGGGCGTTCCCGGTCGCGGGCCTCGTTGTCGGATTGATTGCCGCCGTGGTCTATGGACTGGCGCATCGGGCCGGAATTCCGGCCTGGCCTGCTGCCGCGCTCAGCGTCGCCGCGACGCTGCTCGCCACCGGCTGTCTGCACGAAGACGGGCTCGCGGACACAGCGGACGGCTTCGGCGGCGGCACGACGCGCGAGCGGAAGCTCGACATCATGCGCGACAGCCGCATCGGCACTTACGGCGTGTGCGCCCTGATTATCGTGCTTCTCCTTCGCATCGGCATGGTGGCGAGTTTTTTCTCGAACGTCACCGCCACCTGGGCGCTGCTCGCCTCGCATGCCGGCGCGCGTGCGGCGATGATCGCATTCATGTTCCTGGTGCCGCCGGCGCGCCGCGATGGACTGTCGTCCGATGCCGGTCAACCGCCCATCGAGAGCGCCAGTGCGGCTGTGGCCCTGGGCTTTGCCTTTGCTGCGATCTGTCTCGGCCCGGCGCGCGCGATTGTCGCTGTGGTCTTGTTGGCCGTGATCGTTATGCTGATGGCTCGGCTCAGCCGCAAGCAGATCGGCGGCCAGACCGGCGACGTGCTCGGCGCCGTGGAGCAAGTCGCCGAGATCGCGATCCTGCTCGTCGCGTTGCGCTGAGCTTCTCTGATCGTCATTGCGGGCGAAGCGGCGCAATCCGGCTCGGCCGCGTACGCTGGATCGCTTCGTCGCCTCGCTCCGCGCAGCGGCGGCTGCGGATGAGATCAATCAGGCTGCTTGCCGGCCGTGATCGGGCGCGAGCGGCAGCTTGACCGGCTGTTTGAGCTTCGCCGAAAGATCGAGCGCTTTGGTCAGCATCAGCCGGTTATGCGCTTCGGCAGCGGTGGCCGCCTGAGTCGGCAGGCCGAGCGAAACGCGATTGAGCCAGGAATCGGTCTCCTCGCGCATCGGCCCGCGCAACTCACCAAGCGCCATGTCGCCCGGCGGATAGGAGCCGAGAAAATCGACCAAGCGGCTTTGGTCCGGCGCATAGCCTTCACTCTGCGGCGCCGACACCGCGAGCACCATGTCGCGATGGGTGTCGTCGATGGTCAAGACGCCATGAGTGCCGTTGATGCCGACTTCGAGGCTGTAGACCGCACCCGGCCAGGTGACCGGCAGCGCCCAGGAAATGTTGAGATGATAGACCGTGCCGTCGGCGCACATGATCATGCCGGCGGTGGCGTCGATGCCCTGGTAAAGCGGGCCGAGCACCTTGTCGACCGAGCGCGCATAACATTCGACCGGCTGCTTGCCGTCGAGATACCACATGACGATGTCGAGCGCGTGGGTACCGGAAATCACCATCGGCGAGATCGTCGTTGGATCGTTGGTGCGCTTGTAATTGTCGATGGCGACGAGGCGGTTCATGAAGGCGCGCGAGGTGACCATGGTCACGTCGCCGAGCGCGCCGCTCCGCACCTTCTCCTTGCCGGCAAGCCATTTCCTCCGGAAGCGCTGGGTATAGCCGACCACGGCGTCGAGCTTGGCATCGGTGATCGCTTTCAACACGCGCTCGGACTGCGCCAGGTCGGTGGCCAGCGGTTTCTCGATCAGCATCGGCACGCCGCGCTCGACCGCGGCGAGAATCGGATCGACATGCAGATGCTCGTCGGTGGCGATGATGGCGCAGGTGACTTCCGGCCGCGCCAACAGCTCGCGATGGCTGGTCGTGATGAAATTGGCGCCGATCCTGGCGCCGACATCGCCGCCGCGATTGTGATTGAGCTCGGCGATGCCGATCCACTCCACCGCCGGATGACGCGCCGCCACTTCGCCGCGGAACAGGCCGACGCGGCCGGCGCCGATAATGGCGAGGCCGATCCCTTTCGCACCCTTCTTCATACGTTCAACCCCGCGCGGTTCTTCTGCTTGAGTTCGGCAATGCCGGAAATCGTCTCGTTGGTCAGCGGCAGATCGATCGGCTCGTTGCGATCGGCCGACAAGTCGGCCGCGCTATAGGTCTCCATCACCCGCCGCGCGCTTTCCGGCGTCACCATGACGCCGGTATCGCGGATGCAGGCTTCGAGAAAATGAATCGTCTCCGGCCCGATGCCGCCGGCATAGACGTGGTCGACCCATTCGCCCGGCATGGTCGACATGGTGAATTCCTGGCCGCGCTTTGCGGTGTTCAGCCAATTGTCGCGCTGCGTATCGTCGAGCGTCAGCGCGCCTTCGGTGCCGGTGATCTCGATCCAGGTCGAGCAGTAATTCGGATAGCTCGGCGGAAAATTCCAGCCGCCGCCGATCATCACCACCACGCCGTTGTCCATGGTGACGGTGGTGAACATGATGTCGTGCGAGCCGTTGACCGGCTTCATGTAGCCGTAGGCGCCCTGGCTGTAGACGCGCACCGGCTTGGCCGGCTCCAGAAGCCAGAACACGAAATCGAGATCGTGGGTGGATTCCATCACCACCGGCGACAGCCGCACGCGGCTCGCGATCTTCTTGCCCAGGTCGCGCGACAGATGGCGGCTGACCAGCACCGAGACGACATTGCCCAGCGTGCCATCGGTGATCTTTTTCTTGGCGTAGGCGATCTTCGGATTGAAGCGCTGCGAATAGCCGATGGTGAATTTCAGATTGTTACGCTTGGACAACTGGATCAGTTCGTCGGCCTCCCACAGTTCGAGCGCGATCGGCTTTTCCAGCATCACGTTCTTGCCGGCTTTCAGGCAATCGCGCGCGATCGGATAGTGGTTGGCCTCGGGCGTGGTCGAGATATAGACGACGCGGATATTGTCGTTTTTGATGATGTCGTTGTAATCGAGCGTCGACGTCGCCGGATTGTAGAGCTTGGTGACGTCGGCGAGCCGGTCCGGCTTGATGTCGCACAGATGCAATTTGTCCACCAAGGCCGTGCGCGACAGCGTGTCCGCGCGCAAGCCGCCGATCCAGCCGACCCCGATCACCCCCGCCTCAACCGTCTTCACTGCGCGTTCCCTCTGTTCGTTGCGGGCGCATAAAAACCACGATGTTGCGGGGGGTGCAAATGGTCTTTGCTCATTCCGGAAGCCGCGAAAGCGGCTATCCGGAATCCATAACCACAGGCAAAGCAGAAACGTCTCAGGCTGGGGATATGGATTTCGGGTTCGGCCGTGCGGACCGCCCCGGGATGACGTAGCCAAACACGTTTTTGACGAATTGCGGATAGAGCTCGGCCAGCATAGGGCCGACCGTCTCCCGCATGAGGCGCAGCGTCTCGGGCGACGGCGCGGACGTTAGCGGCACCTCATCGGGCCGGTCGAAGTCGAAGCCGGTATGCTCGATCACCTCGGCGACGCTGTGGCCGGGATGAACGCTCTCCAGCCGGAAACGCCGGCGGGCACGGTCGAACGCGAACAGGCAGCGGCTGGTGACCAGCGCGATCGGACCGCCGGGGCGAAAGACGTTGTCGGCGCTGCCGCCCGGCGCACTGACGAAATCGACTTTGGGCACCAGCGTGCGGCGCGAATGCTCGACGCGAAACAGGATCACTTTCGGCACCACGTAATAGAGATAGGCGGAGCCGAATGAACCGGGAAAGCGCGCCGTGGGATGGTCGTAGTCGCCGACGCTGACCAGATTGATATTACCCTCGCCGTCGATCTGGCCGCCGGAGAGGAAAAACACGTCGACGCGGCCCTGGCCGGCGCAGTCGAACAATTCGCGGGCGCCGTCGGTGAAGAAGTTGTGCATCCGGCTGCCGAGCAGGGAGACGTAGGGCATGCCTCCGCCCCTTTCACGCGCCAGCAGTGCCGCGGTGGCCGGAATCGGCGAGGCGGCGCCGACCGCGACGTGACGGACATCGCCGATCAGCCGGCAGATCACGTCGGCGAGCAGTTCTTCGTCGCGGAAGGATTCGCTCACCAAGGTTACCTTTTGTCGTCGTGCCCGGCCTTGTGCCGGGCATCCCGATTGTCGAAGCAGTGCCTGCCAAATCGAGATGGCCGGGACAAGCCCGGCCATGACGGCGGAGAAGCGGGCCTAGGCCGCACGTTTTTCATAAACGTAACGATCAAGATACTGAGCAAAACCTTCGGGCGTGGCGGCAAGGCGCGCATATTCGCTCATATGCGCGGCGTCCATGCCGTACTGGTCCGGCAGCAGCACCGGCCAGGCCCCGCGCGGCGCGACGGCGACCGCCTCGACGTAGAAGCCGGGCAAGGTGCCGTCCGCGATCGCGGGATATTCCAAGAGATCGTAGTCGTGGATCTTTTCGACGGTGACCACGGTCTTGCGCGCTGCATGCGCCATGGTGAAAAGTTCGCGCTGCAGGCCGACGAAGACGTTGCCGAAACGATCGGCGACCGGTGCATGGAACAGCGCAACATCGGGCGTCAGCGCAGGCAAAATCACGATCGGATCGTTGTTGCCGAGCGGATTGTCGATGACTTTCCAGTCCGGCCGATGCGCCAGCACGTCGGAGCCGATCAGGCCGCGCAGCGGCATGAACGGCACGCCCTTTTCGGCCGCCTGGAGTTGGGCGTGCAGCGCGGGACAAGTCGCGTCCAGCATGCGGATCGAGCCGGCGAGAATCGCCGCATTGAAGCGTGGCGCCGGACCGAATTCGCCAAGGCTGACAGCGGAAGTCTCCAGGGTCTCGATGCAACCCGCACCGATCAGTAGATCGGCCTGCAAGGTCGAGGTCGGCAGGGTCACGAGATGCAGACGCTTGACGCCGCGCCGAATGAGGGCCCGCGTCGCCGCCATGGCGACGCCCGAGGTTTCGCGCGGCACCGCCAGCACGCAGCCGTCGGTGATCGGGGCCAAAGCTTCGTCGAGCGTTCGGATTATCGCCATGGGGCAAAGGTACTCCCTCCCTGTGAGGAGAGGGAGTTTTTTTCACGACAACGCCGACTTCACATTGTCGGGCGAGAACGGCACGCGGCGAATGCGTACGCCGGTGGCGTCGAACACCGCGTTGGCGATCGCTGCCGCCACCGGACGGCTTGACGGCTCGCCGGCGCCCGACGACGCGATCTCCGGATGATCGATCAGCACGACGTCGATCTGTTCCGGCGTCTCGGTGATGTCGAGGATCGGATAGGTCAGCCAATCGACACTGGTAACGTTCTTGTCGTCGAATTTCACCTCTTCCCACAGCGTGCGGCTGATGCCGTGCACGATATTGCCTTCGACCGTCAGGCGCAGGCTGTCAGGATTGATGATCTGGCCGCAATCGTGGGCGACGGTGAATCTCCGTACCCAGATCCTGCCACTGTGCCGATCGACCTCGACTTCGGCGATCATCGCAACACGCGTGCCGTTGCGCTGCGCATAGGCGATGCCGCGGCCGGAGACCTTGTCGCCGGTCTGGTCTTTGCGCGGCGACGGCCGCGTCTGCCAGCCGGCTTTTTCGGCCGCCGCCTTGATCACGGCGATGTCGCGCGGATCTTTGACATAGCGCAGCCGGAACGCGATTGCGTCCATGTCGAGCGCCGCGGCCAGCTCATCCATGAAGGACTCGCTGGCGAAGTGGATCTGCGGGCCGACCGGGTCGCGCAGATGCGACGTGCGTAACGGCGAGGCACGGTCGAGCAGCGGCGGGATCACCTCCCAGGCGGCGCGCTTGTTGGCAAAGCCATAGGACTCCGACGGCACGCCAAAGCCGTCGCCTGATTTGAGATCGACGCCGAGCGTCTGGCCGGCCAGCGTATCGTAAGGCTTGCTGCCATTGGTATTGACGTCGACGCGCGAGAACGCCTTGCTGAGAAAGTCATAGGCGATGACATTGCCGGACGCATCGAGCCCTGCCCGCACCTGATGGATCGAGGCCGGTCCCTTCGGATCCCATCCGGTGCCTTGGTTGCGCATATATTGCACGCGCACCGGCTTGCCGACGGCCTTGGCCAGCACGGCGGCATCCATCGCCGCGTCGTCGGCATCGTTGCGGCCGTAGGAGCCGGGCCCCGGCGTCCAGATCACATGGACGTTGTCGGCCGGCACCTCCAGGATCGCGGCGAGGCCGGCGCGAACGAAGTGCGATTTCTGGGTGCCGCTCCAGCAAGTGACATGGCCGTCCTTGATCTCCACCAAGGAACAGGCCGGCCCCATGCTGGCATGCGACTGGAACGGCCATTCATATTCGGCCTGGATGACGCGCGCCGCGGTCTTGAGCGCATCGTCGACATTGCCGGCCTCTTTGCCTTCGACTTCGCGCTTGCGTGACGGCGTGGTCCTGATGTGCTGGTAGAGCGTCGCCTGGGTCGGGAACGGCGGCTTCGCATCCGACCATTCGACCTTGAGCTGCTGCGACGCCTTGATGGCGTCCCATTCCTTGTCGGCGACGACGCCGAGGAAGCCTTCCTTCCACACCACCTGAGCGCCGGGAATGTCCTTGATCGAACCATCGTCGACCTTGACCGGCACGGCGCCGGCAACCTTCGGGCGGATCATGCGGCCATGCACCATGCCGGGCACTTTGACATCGGTGCAGAAGTCCTGCTGCGCAAACACCTTGGGCGCGACGTCCTGCCGCTTGATCGACCGCCCGACAATCGTGTGCGACTTCGGATCTTTCGGCTGCGCCTTGCCCGGCGCATAAAGCGGATTGCCGTATTTGCCGTTCCAGTCGAGATGAACGTTGAAGTAACGGCCGCCGATGAGATCGGCGTAACTGATCTTTTTGGCCGCATCGCTCGTTGCATGCACGACGCCGTTCGTCACCGTGAGCTGATCGGCAGGCAGCGCAAGCTTGTCGGCGGCCATCTGCACCAGAACGCGGCGCGCTTCGGCGGCGGCGACGCGCATCTGCCTGCCGCCTTCCTGAATTCCGGTCGAGCCGGATGCGCCGCCCTGATTGACGCTCGTTGCCGTGTCGCCCATGAAGACTTTGACATTATCGAACGGCACGTCGAGCTCTTCGGCGACGATCTGTCCGACCGCGACGAACAGGCCCTGCCCCATATCCATCTTGCCGAAATAGGCGGCGACCGTGCCGTCGGCATTGACGGCGATATAGCTCGAGAGCTGATCCGGCGTCAGCGCCGGCTTCACGGCGACGCTCATCGGCGCGGCATTCGCGGCATCGTCGGCCTGCGCCACGTCGAAGGTGACCGGCGCGCCGATCGAGACGACGAGCGCACCACCGGCCAATGCACTGCCGGCTTTAAGCAGAGAACGGCGCGAGAAGGCTGCGGGTTTTTCCAGTCTTGTCATGGCGCCCTCCTCAACCCATCATCGTCGCGGCGCGCTTGACGGCGCGCAGGATGCTCACATGCGTGCCGCAGCGGCACTTGAGTCCTTCGAGCGCGCTCTTGATCTGCGCATCGCTCGGTTTCCTGTTGTCGCGCAGGAACGCGGCCGCGGTCATGATCCAGCCGTTGATGCAATAGCCGCACTGCGGCACCTGCTCTTCGACATAAGCGGTCTGCAGCGGATGCGGCTTGTCGGGCGTGCCGAGGCCGGCGAGCGTGACGACCTTGCTGTCGCCCACCGAGGACACCGGCGTGATGCAGGAGCGAACCGGCTGACCGTCGAGATGAACGGTGCAGGCGCCGCATTGCGCCAGCCCACAGCCGAAATGCGGATTGTTGAGACCGAGATCGTCGCGCAGCGCGTAAAGCAGCGGCATGTCCTCGTCGGCCTCGATCTTATGGACGGTGCCGTTGACGTTCAGCGAATAGCTTTGTTTCATGAATGTCCTCCAAGCGTACCGGCGGTTCTATTTGGGCGTTACCGCATGTGCCGGTGTGTCCCAATGCCGCTGTCTTGCGCGCTTTGGAGCCTATTCCCAAACCGGCGGTTTTGGAACACGGTTCCGGGCGGCGGATTGCTGCTATGCTTCGCCGGCAAGAAAATTGATGGGAGGCCCTCGGTGACAAGGACGCTCGCACGCCGCGCCGCACCATTTTTTGTGACGGCCTTCGCGCTTGCTTGCGCGCTCGCCAGCCCGGCATCGGCGCAGAGCGCCAAACAGGACGTTAAACCTTGGCGGCACGCGCTGATTCAGGCCAAGAGCGATGCCGGCATTCTGTTGATGCCGCAATATGGCGGCTTCTTCAAGAAACTCGGCCTCGATATCGGCATCACCAACGTCAAGGACGACGAGATCATGCTGCACGCGCTGATCGCCGGCGATCTCGACAGTTTCGAGGGCGGGCCGGGCGCCGCCCTGATCGCCGATGCGCATGGCGCCGACGTCAAGATCACCGGCTGCTCATGGCTCACGGTGCCGCACGGCATTTTCGTCCACGACGACATCACGACGATGGATCAGCTCAAGGGCAAGACCATTGCCATCTCGTCGCCGTCGGCCTTTCCCGACTTGTTCGCCAGGGGCGCGCTGGCGCGTTTCAATGTTCCTGCAGACAGCGTGAGATTTGCAAGCCTCGGCGGCGATCTCGACCGCTACAAGGCGCTGGTGGCGCATCTGGTCGATGCCGCCGTGGTGTCCGGCGAATACACGCCGATCGCCACAAAGGAACACATCAAGATGCTGGTCTCGGCCAAGGACGCGCTGCCGCATTTCGTGCGCATGTGCGAATACATGCTGGGCTCGACCATCAAGGCCCGGCCCGACGACGCGGCAAAATTCATGGCCGGCGAAATTCTCGGCCTGCGTTACGCCGTCGCCAACAAGGATCAGGTGGTCAAGGCGACGCAGGAGATCACCGGCGCCAAGCCCGACGATCCGCGGCCGGCTTTCATCTACGACCTCGCCATGCAGCAGCATTCGATTGGGACCGACATGCCGATCCCGACCGACGATCTGCAATGGATGAACGAGGAACTGGTCAAGGTCGGCAATATCCCGAAGCCTGTGGACCTGACCAAAGTGATCGATCCGAAGCCGCGCGAGGACGCGCTGAAGCTCGTCGCGCAGACGCATTGAGACTTTGGCGTATTGAAGGACTCATGTGGTGCATGCCGGCGTTCGTTGTGGAACGTCCGGCGTGCAGGCTTGTAACAAGCCTTGTCGGAACGAGGCTCGTTGGAACAACTCTTGCAAGCGATTGCGGCCTATGCAGGCCTAGTGCCGTAAACAGGTGTTTATATGGGTGAAGTCAGGCTGATCGACGTCTCCAAGCAGTTCACGCTGCGCATCGACGGCGCCGCGCACATGGTGCGGGCGCTCGACCGGCTGAGCTTCACCGTCGCCGACGGCGAAGTGGTGGCGCTGATCGGGCCCTCCGGCTGCGGCAAGACCACGGCGCTGCGCATCGCCATGGGACTGGAGAAGGCCACGACCGGCGTCGTGACCGTCGACGGCGCCGCCATCAAGGGCTGCGGCTACGACCGCGGCATCGTGTTTCAGCACGCCGAATTGCTGCCGTGGCTGAACGCGCTGCGGAACGTCGAGTTCGGTCTGGAGATGAAAGGCATGCGCGGCGCGGAATTGCACGACACCGCGATGAAATATCTGACGCTGGTCGGCCTGAAAGACAGCGTCAAACGGCGCCCTTATCAGTTGTCCGGCGGCATGCAGCAGCGCGTCGGCATAGCGCGCGCGCTCGCCATCGACCCCAAAGTGCTGCTGATGGACGAGCCGTTCGGCGCGCTCGACGCACAGACCCGTGAAGGCCTGCAGGGCGAATTGCTCGACATCCACGCCCGCACCAAAAAGACCATCCTGTTCGTCACCCACGATCTCGACGAAGCGGTGATGCTGGCCGACCGCGTGGTGGTCATGCAGCACGGCCGCTTGCAGGAAATCGTCGAAGTCCCCCTGTCGCGCCCGCGCCGCGATCTCGGGGCGATCCGCGGTTCGGATGCCTTCGCGCGGACCCGCTATCACATCTGGCGCGCGCTGCATGCCGGCGCGCCGACGCTGCATTGAGGCCGCCATGGTCGATCTCGCCGAAAGCAATTCGGCCGCGAGCGCTGCCGGCGGCTCCGCACGCCGTTCCGTGCCGCGCTGGATGGTCACCACAGCCTCGCTCACGATCATCCTGATCCTGTGGGAGATCTTCGGCCGCGACATCAATCCGATCTTCGGCTCCTATCCGAGCGCGATTTTCAAAGCCTTCCTCGCGCTGCTGCGCAGCGGCAAGCTCGGCGTCGCGCTGTTGCAGAGCATTCAGCCTTTCCTGCTCGGCTATGGCGCGGCGATCGCGATCGGCGTGCCGCTCGGCCTCATTATCGGACGCTTCTGGGTCGCCGAAGCCGCACTCGGAATCCTGATCACCGGCGGCTATGCCATGCCGCTGGTCGCGCTGGTGCCGCTTCTGGTGCTGTGGTTCGGGCTCGGCTTCGCGGTGAAGGCCGCGGTGATCTTTCTGATGTCGGTTTTTCCGATCTGCATCAATACCTGGCTCGGCGTGAAATCGGTGCCGAAGACGCTGATCGATGTCGGCAAGTCGCTGGTGGCGCCGAACTCGGTGATCCTGCGCCGCATCGTGCTGCCGGCCACGCTGCCTTACATCATGGCGGGCATCAAGCTCGCGGTCGGCCGCGCGGTGGTCGGCATGGTCATCGCGGAATTTTTCACCTCGATCTCGGGGCTCGGCGCCATCATCATCAATTCGGCAAACAATTTCGATACGGCGACCATGTTCGTGCCGATCATTATTTTGATGGTGCTCGCCGTCGGTCTCAATGCACTGCTCGGCTGGTTCGAGCGCATCGTCGCGCCCTGGCAGGACGAGATTGCCGGACGCAACTGAGCGGCCGGCATCGCAATTCTCAAGACACCGTCCTCAGCGCGGCGGCCTTCGGCACGGTATCGCCTTCCATCGGCCATGACGCCGTCCGCCTTCTCGCCGATGGCGCTTCTACCCGAACGGCGCTCGCTGCATGGCGGCCAAGTCGATCAAGACCATAACGCCTTGCTGGCGAGACGAGCGCCTTTGACGAGGCTCTCGAACTTGGCCCAGACGATTTCCGGTTCAATCTCCGGCGGCTTGTTGGTGTAGAGCGTCGAGGCAAAGCCGCAATCGGCGCTGGCAATAACCCGCTCGCGGCCCACGATCCTGGCGAGCCGCACGATGCGTTGCGCCACAAGCTCCGGATGCTCGACCAGCAGCGAAGCTTGCGTGATGCAGCCCGGCAGCAGCACCTTGCCGTCCGGTAGCGTCACCGCCTGCCAGATTTCCCATTCGTGCTCGTGGCGCGGATTGGCCATTTCGAAGGAATAATATTTGGCGCGGATGGTGACGATGAGATCGGCGAGATATTTCATCTCGAAGTCGCTGGTGCGCGGCCCGATATTGATCCCGTAACAGGTATGGTGGCGGATCTTGTCCGGCGGGATGTTGCGCAGCGCATGATTGAGAATCTCGATGCGCCGTCGCGCCCATTTGCGGGACAGTTCCGGTGTCTCGTCCGGCGACAGCATGTAATGCATCGCCAGCCTCGGATCATCGATCTGAACCTCGAAACCCGCTGCGACAACGCCCTCGTATTCCTCGCGCAGAGCTTCGGCGACCGCGAGCAGATGCTCCTCCTCGCTCTTGTAGTATTTGTTCTCCATCGTGCCGGCGCAGCTTGACGGCGACACCGACGGAATGAACGTGCCGACCGGATTCGCACCCTTTAGCGCCGCTTTGAAATTGGCGATGTCCTCGGCGAGTTGCTTTTGCCCGACATATTTGATCGGCCCGGTGCAGGCCAGCCGCGCCTGCTGCGAGCCGGAATGCGCCCCGTCCTTGTAAAAGGCCGGAAACGCCGCATTTTCACGCGTGCGCTTTTCGCCCGCCTTGGGCGTGATCGGCTCGAGCCCGGTCAGCCGGTCGGCGATGTAGTGCTGGAAACTCGTCTTCGATTGCTCGCCGTCGCTGATGATGTCGACGCCGATCTCGATCTGCTTGCGCACGACCTCGGCGACGGCTTCCGTCGTTTCGTGCGCGAGGGCTTGCGCGTCAAACGGCCGGCCGATCATGCGCGCCAGCAGCAGATCGGAGAGCGAATGCCGCCGTGGGAGACTGCCCACACCGGTGGTAAGAATGCGGTGACGGCTTTCCTCGGTCACGCTCATGTTTCTTCCCTGCACGTGTTGTTGGCGCAGCAATTCTTGCGGCGCGCGATAATGCCGCCTTCCGACTGCTTTTCAAGGCGCGGAACGGGCTACGCCCCTTGCGTTTTCCGACTGGCTCGGAGCGGAAATTTGTTGTCAGGATTCCGCCAGCGCCGCGACGGCGGCAAACAGCGCTTTCACATCGCGCTCGGCGATGCCGCGCGTGATGAACACGATGCGGCTATTTGGATTGGTGTCGGACCAGCCCTCGAGCTCAACCGGAGGATGAGCCAGGTGCTGCACATATTGCACCACGACCGGCCCGCGGCAGCCTTCGACATTGAGGATGCCTTTCACGCGCAAAAGATCGGCGCCGCGGAGCGCGATCAAAGTCTCCATCGCGCGCGAAAATGCCGGCCACGCGATCGGCTGGTCCTGGGTGATGACAAAGCTCGCCACGCCGTCGGTATGTTCCGCTTCAGCAACGAAAACGCCGCGCTCGTCTATTGCCGGCTCGATCACGCGGCTCGGATCGAGCGCGCCGGCCACGGCGATGTCGATTGCCGCGCGCGGATTGAGGGCGCGCAAGCGCCGCGTCAGATCTTCGACCGCCGCAGGCGACGTCAAGTCTGTCTTGGAGATGACGATACGATCAGCAAGGATGATCTGCTTGCGGGCCTCGGCGGCGCCGTCGAGTTCGCCCGCGCCGTTCACGGCATCGGCAACTGCAAGCACGACGTCGATATGGAACTCGCCGCCGAGCGCGCGATCGGTGGAGAAAGTCTGCAAAATCGGCGCCGGATCGGCGAGGCCCGACGTCTCGATGATGACGCGGCCGAACGGCGGCACGGTGCCGCGCTCGCGATCGAAGACAAGCTGGCGCAGCGCCACTTGCAGATCGGTGCGGGTGATGCAGCAGACGCAGCCATTGCCGAGCAGCACCGTTTCCTCGGCGCTGTCGCGAATGAGCGCGTCGTCGATGCCGGCGGCGCCGTATTCGTTGACGATCACCGCGGTGCCGGCGCCTTCCGGAGTTTTCAGAAAGCGGCGGATCAGCGTGGTCTTGCCGGCGCCGAGGAACCCGGTAACCACCGTCACCGGGATCCGCGCGCCGCGCTCACGCCTTTGCCGGCGCCCGAACGGGCCGGCTTGGCGCGAGGGGAAAAGGTCGAGCATGACCTCCGCTTAGAAGTCCATCTCCAGGATGTAAAGCCCGCCGACATGGCGGTCGACCGTATAGACGATGCCGCGCTCGTCGACGAAGACGTCGTTCATCTGGATCGTGCCGGTCGGCGCGCCGGGAGGCGCCGGCGGCATGAAGATGCCGACCTCCTTGGGCTGGTACGGATTGGAAATGTCGTAGGCGCGAAGTCCGCCGTTGAAGAAGGTGCCGAGCACGATCTGATCGGAGAACCACGAGGTCGGCAGCGGCACGTTCTCGTGGATATTGTGCGCGCCGAAGCGGCCGGCCTCGGCATAGACCTTCGGATCGGGCAACGGACAGGTCGAGATCGGCACGAGATTCGTTTCTTCGCGGGCGTCGAGCACCCAGATCAGTTTCGGCCAATCCTTGGCGTTGTTCTCGGTGGACTCGTCGGTGACCAGCATCAGGCCGCGGTCGAACAGCGGCACGATGGTGTGCATGAAGCCGGTATAGGGCGGCGAATTGGTCCACGACGAGATCTTCTTCGGATTCGCCTTGTCGGCGATGTCGAGCACGAACATGCCGCCGTCGATATAGGCGAGATAGCAGCGATCCGGCCGCTGCGGATAGACATTGCAATTGTGGGCGCGATAGCCCTTGTCGATTGGATGGCGCGGCGGCGGCATCACATTGTCGCCCTGGCGCGTGCCGGGCATCCACCAGCGGCCGACCTCGACCGGCTTTGACGGATTGCGCACATCGACGCAGCGGTAGAACTGGTCATCCTGCGGATTGGTCGGGGCGAAATCGCGCGAGCCCGACGCGCAATGGACATACTCGCCGTCGCAGAACCAGAGCTGATGCACGCCGCGCGAATGCGGGCCGGAGCAGTCAAAGAAGCCGATCGATTTCGGATTTTCCGGCTTGGAAATATCGAACAATTCGAAGCCGGCCGGCTGCAGATCCTTCTTCGAGGTCTGGTAAGCCACGGCCATCATGTTGCCGCAGGTTTCCAGCGAGTTCGAGCGCATATTGGCATGCGGCAGATCGGTCTGGCAGACGACCTTGGGCTTGCGCGGATCGCTGACATCGACCGCAGTGAAATTCTTCGGCGCACTTTCATGCGCCAGCCAGATGATGCGCCGCCCGTCGGGCGCGATCTGCACCGACATGCCTTCGCCCATGCCGCCGAATCCGCCCAGCATGTCGTGGGCCAAGAGTTTGAAATTCCAAGTGACGGGCTGGTAGCCCTTGGTGAGCGGGCTTTGTTCGGCGACGGACATTCCACAAGTCTCCTGTTACGGTCTAGATTCCTGGTGTGAGCATGATCTTTTCCGAAAACCGGTTGCCACTTTTCGGGTTCATGCTCTGACGGCGGGGCACTTGATCTTACGTCCCCGAACGGGCGCGTTCCATGAAGTCCGGGCGCAGCACCTTGCTCCAGTCCGGGATCGTCGTGATGAGCTTGCTCTGAACGAGGATCTCAGCCTGCTGCTGCATGTAGGGTTGCAGGTCGGTGGGAAAACCGGGATTCACCTCGACGCGAGAAAGCGCCTGGGTGAAGGTATCGAGTGACATAGTGTAGCCCTTGCCGGTGTAGAACGTATAGATCACATCGGCGACCTTTTTCGGATTGGTTTTGAAATCGTTGGCGGCGTCGAGCCAGGCCTTGAGATAGGCGACGACGGCATCCGGCTTCTGCGCGACGAAGTCCGGCGTCGCCGCCATGAAGACCGGCATCGGGTCGACCTTGGAGAAGTCCATGAGATCGGTGCCGATGCCTTCGGCGACGGCAATGACGTTATAGGGCTCGACATTGACCATGGCATCGACGGTCTTGGCGGCAAGCGCGGCAACCATGTTGTTCACGTCCATGCGGACTTCCTGGTAATCGCCCTTCTTCAAGCCGTGCTGCGGCCCGATAATGTCGACAAAGTCATTGCCGATCGACGAGCCGGTCTGGTTGGCGATCTTCATTCCGCGCAGCTGTTCGATCTTGGTGATGTTGAGGTCCTTGCGCGCGACCACGCGCGCGGTCTTGCCGACATGTTCGATCTGCGCGATCGCCACCAGTCCGCCTTTGACATTACCGATGATGAGGGACGGTCCGGCATAGGTGCCGAGATCGACCTGCCGCGCCACCATCTGCTGCATGGTGAGGTTGCCGGACGGCACCGGATATTCCTCGACGGCAAGCCCGTGTTTTTCAAGGTAGCCGGACTTGATCAGATAATAGGTCGGCATGCCCCAGATATTGGTCTGGTAGCCCTGGCGGATCGTTTCGGCCGCCGATGCCCGGCTGCCTGCAAGACCAACGGCAAGTACGCTTGCGCTCGCAGTGGCGAGGCATTGACGTCGTGTCAGCACTGTCTGGCTCATGATCTTCCCTCCCGAAGCGGCTTCTATTGTCCCTGATCCTGCTGCATGCCAAATTCCGCGATGCTCGCGCTCACATCATCCGAAGTCTTCTTGATCACCGCTGCGAGTTCCTGCGGCGTCGAGGATATCGCAATCTGGCCGCCGTTCCCGATCAGCGCGTGGTATTCAGGCATGGCGACGATCGGCACGATCTTGTCGTGCAGCGTCTTGATGACCGATTCCGGCGTGCCCTTGGCGGCGCAGACGCCGAGCCAGCCGAAGCGCACAAAATCAATGCCCTTCTCGCGCACTGTCGGCACGTCCGGCAGGCTGGCGAGCCGTTGCGGGCTCGTGGTCGCGAGAATCTTGAGCTGCTTGGCTTGATATTGCGGCAGGATGGCGAGCGTCGGCGACACATAGAAATCGACACGACCGGCGACCAACTCCTGGACCACTTGCGGGCCGCCGCGAAACGGGATGCGATTCATGGTGATGCCGGCGAGCTTCTGCAACTGCCGGGCCATGATCTCCTGCGCCGAGCCGGCGCCGATCGTGGCGTAGGTAATGTCGCCGGGATGCGCTTTCGCATAAGCGACAAAGGATTCGAAGCTGTCCGCCGGGATCGCGTTGGCAAGAGCGAGGCCGTAATAATATTCGGCGATCAGCGAGACCGGCGCGAGATCGTCGAGCTTGAAACCGACATTGCGGTACATCGCAACATTGATCGGATCGAAATGCGTGCAGAGCAGCAGCGTGTAACCGTCGGCCGGCTCGGCGAGCAGATCCCGCGTCGCCATGATTCCGGCGGCTGCCGGCTTGTTCTCGACAATGACCGGCTGGCCGAGCGCGTCGCTGAGCTTGTTGGCGACAAAACGCGCCGGGATATCGGTCGGCCCGCCGGCGCCGAAACCGACCAACAGCCGGATGGTCTTTTTCGGATAAGCGTCGGCGGCGTTTGCCGCCGAGACGCCGGCCGCCATGACGAGCGACACAAGGGCGAGCATCCCGCAACGGCGCAATACGAAACAACTTCCCAAGGACTTCACGTGTGTTCCTCCTGATGCCGCTCTTGTCAGTGCTGCTCAGTGCTGCTCCTGGCCGAGCAGCCGCAGCAGCTCTTTCTGAAAATCGAGAAATTCGACGCTGAGCGGGTCGCGCGGGCGCGGCAGCGTGATCGGCACTTCGACTTTCACAGTGCCGGGATGCGGCGTCATCACCACGACGCGGTCGGCGAGATAGACGGCTTCCGCGACATTGTGGGTCACGTAGATCACGGTCTTGCGCGTCGTGCGCCAGACATCGGCAAGGAGGCGCTGCATGTCGTCGCGGGTGAGCGCATCGAGCGCCGCGAACGGCTCGTCCATCAGCAGCACGGCCGGGTTATAGGCGAGCGCGCGGGCAATTGCGACGCGCTGCTGCATGCCGCCGGACAGGTGATGCGGATAGGCCTTGGCGAAATTCTCGAGCTTCACCAGGCGCAGCTGCTCGAGCGCGATCGCTTCGCGCTCGGCCTTGGACACGCCTTTCATTTCAAGGCCGAAGGCGACGTTGCCGAGCGCGGTGCGCCAAGGGAACAGCTGGGCGAAGTCCTGGAACACCACACCACGATCCATGCCGTGGCCGTTGACCGGCGCGCCGCCGATGCGGATTTCACCCGCGGAGGGGGTCAGGAAACCGGCGATGATGTTCAGCAGCGTCGACTTGCCGCAGCCGCTCGGGCCGACCACGCAGAGGAATTCCGAGGCCTCCATGGCGAAGCTGACGCCGCGAATCCCCGGCACGACACGGCCCGGCGTGTCGTAAATCAACGTAATGTCGCGGGCCTCGATATGGGCCATCGCCGCATCCCTGTGCCGTTTCCTCTGCGCTCACCCGGTTGTATCCAGGGCGGCTTTTTTGAGATCATGCCTTAACACGCATGCGTCTTGCGCGCTTCTTGCGGCGCGGAGACTTTCTGCCAGAAGCCGGCGCGCCCGGCCAGCCGGAACGAGGGGGAAACGGCCCGATGAGAATTCTGTTCGCAGTGGGCGCGAGCCCAGCTCGCCTTGCCGGGGCAACCATGCTGGCGCTCGGTCTGGCGCTGACGGCGCTGTCGACATCGCCGGCCTGGCCGGACAGCTATCCGAACCGGCCCATCCACCTGATCGTTAATTTCGCGCCGGGCGGCACCGGCGACATTGTGGCGAGGCTGGTCGGCGCCAAGCTGCAAAGCAATCTCGGCGTGTCGGTGATCGTCGAGAACCGGCCGGGCGCCGGCGGCACGCTCGGCGCCCGCGACGTCGCCAATGCCACGCCCGACGGCTACACGCTGACGGTCGCGCAGACGCCTGAAATCGCCATCAATCCGTTCTTCATGACAGGCGCCGGCTACGATCCGCTCAAGGATCTGCAGCCGCTGGCGCTCGCCGGTGTTGTGCCGCTGGCGCTGGTGGTGCCGAGCAACGCGCCCTATTCGACCATGGCGGACTTCGTCAAGTTCCTGCGCACCGGCCCGGCGATCACCTTCGCCTCGGCCGGCGTCGGCACGCCCGGGCACCTCGCGGGCGAATATCTGAAGCTCAAGCTCGACAACAAGCTGACCCATGTGCCCTACAAAGGCGCGGGGCCTGCTTTGAACGACGTGGTCGGGGGCCAGGTGGATTTCTACTTTCCGGGCTTTCCGGCGGCGCTGCCGCTGACACAAGGCGGCAAAGTGAAATTGCTCGCGGTATCGTCGGCAACGCGCGCGCCGGCCGCGCCGGACATCCCGACGGTCGCTGAAGCCACCGGAATTGCGAATTTCGATTTCACATTGTGGGCCGGCTTCTTCGGGCCGCACGGCATGGCGCCAAATGTGGCAAATAAGCTCAATACCGAGATCAACAAGGTTCTGCTGGAGCCCGACATCAAGTCGCGGCTGGAGAACGATGGCGCGCAGGTGTCCCCCCTGTCGATCCCGCAATTCGCCGCTTTCGTTCAGCGCGAGATCGACAAATACAAAGAGATCATCAAGGCGGCTGACATCAAGAGCGAATGACGGTTTAGCTTTTCGCCGCGCGCGCCATGCCCCAGCGGTAGATCGTGGCGCGTTCGAGCGAGCCGAATACCAGCCGTTCGGTGACAAAGCCGATCAGGCCGATGACGACCAGCGAGGCCAGCATCACGTCGGTGTTGAGGAACTCCTTGGCGTCGAAGATCACCCAGCCCAGCCCCCAATCGGATGCGGCGAGCATTTCCGCGCCGATCACGGCGATCCAGGCGCGCAGAAACGATTGCCGCAGACCGGCGATGATGAACGGCGAGGCGCCGGGAATGATCACTTTCCAGAACAGCGCGTGCTCGGTCGCGCCCATCGCGCCGGCCGCGCGCAGCCAGATCGGATTGACGGCGCGGACGCCGGTCCAGGTATTGAGCAACATCGGAAACAGAGCGGCATAGAGCACGATGAGGATCGTGACCGTGTCACCGAGACCGAACCACAGAATGAAGACCGGGACCCAGGCCAGCGATGGAATCGGCATCAGCGCGCTGGTCAGCGGCAGAACGAAATTCTCCACCGCGCGATAACGCCCCATCATCACGCCGAGCGGCAGGCCGATGGCTACGGCGAGCGCAAAGCCGGCAACCACGCGATAAAGAGTGACGCCGGCATGCATGATCATGCTGCCATCGCGAATCGAATCGAACAGGGTTTGCGCAACAGTGCCGAGCGTCGGCATCAAGGCCGGCGCGAAATAACCGCTGCGCGCGACCGCTTCATAGATCGCCGCCAGCACCAGCAACGAGATCGCGCCGCGGCGCAATGACTGGGTGCGGCGAAGCATGGTTTGATCGCCGTTCATGTCATCATGCCCCAGCGCACAACAGTGAACTGCTCGAGCGGCGCAAATACGAGCTTCTCGAGGGCAATCCCGATCAGCGCGATCACCGCGATGCCGGCGAGCATCACGTCGGTGTTGAGGAATTCGCGCGCGCCGAAAATCAGCCAGCCAAGCCCCCAGGGCACGGCCGCCAGCATTTCGACCCCGACGAGAATGCGCCAAGCCTGCGCCAAGCCGAGCCGCAAGCCGGTGAGGATATAGGGCAACGCGCCCGGCAAGATGACATGACGAAACAGGCGGCGATCGTCGGCGCCCATGGCCTGCGCCGAACGGACCCAGATGTCCTTGACCGCTTTCACCCCGGTCCAGGAATTGTAGATGATCGGAAATGCCGAGACGAATGCGACCAGCAGCACGGACGAGACGTTGCCGAGCCCGAACCACAGCAGAAACAACGGCGCGTAGGCGAGGCCCGGAATCGGTGCGCCGATGCTGATCACCGGCAACAGGATGTCTTCGGCGCGGCGCGAGCGTCCCATCAGGATGCCGAGGCCGACGCCGATCACGGCGGCAAGCGCGAAGCCCGCAATCAGTCTTATCAGCGTGTCCAAGGTGTGATGCGGCAAGATGCCGTTGGCCGTGAGACGCACGAGAGCCGAAGCCACCGCCTCCAAGGGCGGAAACAGGCGCGGCGGGAACAGGCCAAGATGCGCGAGCGCTTCCCACACCGTGCCCACGACGACGAACGGGAACGCGTTGCGCAGAGCGTTTCGCCAACGCTCGCGTCCCCTCCTCATTGCGGTTGCGACCGGCAGGGCGCCAAAGTCGCGATGCTCTGCAACGTCTTGCATTTGGCTGTCGGGGTTAAGGCTACCCCTTGCCTGCAGTGCCGACAAGCAGCCATCTCGCCCCGGGCGTTGCAGTGTTCGCGGCCTGTGCTAGGAAGCGCCGGACACCAGAAGTTCTCGCACAAGGAGTTCGGGCATGGCCCCCAAAAGCACGTTGAAGATCGGCTGGATCGGCATGGGCCGTATGGGCTTTCCGATGGCCGAGCGCCTGCTCAAGGCCGGCCATGACGTCACGATCTGGAATCGCACGCGCGCCAAAGCGGAGCCGCTCACCAAGATCGGCGGCAAGGTGGTCGACCATCTTCACGAGCTGAAATCGGTGGACATTCTGTTCTCGATCGTGGCGACCGGCGCCGACGTCGAGGACGTGCTCTACGGCAAGAATGGCGTGTGCAGCCAGGGCGGCAAAATTCCGCCGGTGATCGTCGACTGTTCCACCATCGCAGTCGAGGAATCCAAGAACATCCGGTTCAAGCTGAAGGATCTCGGCGCCGATTTCGTCGCCGCACCGGTCAGCGGCAATGCCAAGGTCATCAAGGCCGGCAAGCTCTCTTCGGTCGTCTCCGGCGACGAGGCGGCATGCAAGATGGCGATGCCGCTGATCGAAGTCTTCGCGCCGCGCGGCGTGTCCTATGTCGGCGAAGGCGAGCTCGCCCGCGTCTGCAAGATCGCACACAATGTCATGCTCGGCGTCGTCATCGAGAATCTGATCGAGATCACGCTATTGACCAACAAAATGGGCGTGCCGCGCCATGCCTTCCTCGCTTTTCTCAACAACGGCGTGATGGGCTCGATGTTCACCGCCTACAAGTCGCCGGCCCTGGTCAATCTCGACTGGACAACCACATTCACGCCGGAACTGTTGCGCAAGGACCTCGACCTCGGTCTCGAGCTCGGCCGCGAAATGGACGTGCCGATGCCGGTGACGGCGGCGACGCGGGAAGTGCTGCAGGGCCATTTCGGCGCCGCCATGCTGCAGAAGAACCCGGAAGAATATCTATCCAAGGATTTTGCCGCGCTGGCCGAAACCATGGCGCTCGCGGCCGGCATGAAGCTTGAAAGCGAGAACAAGAACGTGCCGACAGGCCTTGAGAATTAAAAGTCAGCGCCAAATCGTTTTGGCGCCAAGTCGTTTTGGCGCCAAGTCGTTTCAAGAAGCAGAAAATCGCCGCGCAGTGCGGAACGGAGGGGTGGAAATGCTACGTCGAAAACTGCATTGGCTCGTCGCAGCCTTCTGTTTCACGGTGTTAAGTTTTGCCGCGCTCGCGCCACGAGCTTCGGCCGAAGATTGGCCGACGCGGCCGGTCAGGCTCATCCTGACCCTGGGTCCGGGCAGCGGCGCCGATATCGGCGCGCGGATGCTGGCCGACAAGCTCAGCAAGCGCTGGGGCCAGCCGGTGATCGTCGACAACCGTCCCGGCGGCGACGGCATCGTCGCCATCAATGCTTTCGTCTCGGCACATGACGATCATATCTTGTTGTTCACGCCGACATCGTCGTTCACCGCGCATCCGTTCCTGCACGATCATTTGCCGTACAAGCCGAGCGATCTCGTGCCGATCACGCGCGTGTCCAACACCGTCGTTGCGGTGTCGGTGCCGACCAGCCTCAATGTCGACTCGCTTAAGAAACTTGTGGCCTTGGCGCGAGAGAAGCCGGGTCAGCTCAATTGGGCGGGCCTCACCGGCGCGCTCGATTTTCTTTTGGCCGGCTGGTTGCAGCAGGAAAACCTGAATATCGCCAAGATCGCCTACAAGAACCCGGTCGATGCCGCCAACGATCTGGCCGAGAGCCGCGTGCAGCTTTACGAGTCCGCTTTCGCCATCGTGCGGCCGCAACTGCAGACCGGCAAGATCAAGTTGCTCGCGGTCACCAATTCGGAGCGCGCGCCGAATCTGCCGGACCTGCCGACGGTTGCCGAGGCCGGCTATCCGGCATTGACGGTCGACGGCCTGGTCGGCCTGTTCGGTCCGACCGGAATGTCAAAGGCGGCGCGCGACAAGATCACCGCCGATATTCGGGCGGTGGCCGACGACACGATCAAGGAGCGGTTGCTCGCGACCGGGCAACTGCTCAATATCGGCAGCGCCGATGAGTTCGCCAAGTCGATCGAACAGCAGCGCACGCAAGTCGCCGACTTCGCCAAAAAGCTCGGCGTGCAGGAACTGCCACAGAACTAGGGTGTGACTCATAAAATGGGCCGTGTCCCCTTTGCTGCCGAAATCGGACATGTCAGTGGGATAAAGGCATGTTCGTTAAGGGCCAATGGCGCAAGTCGCCGATTCTTCTAGTCGGCCCGAGACAGGGCAGACGTTTTTGGCTTTGATGGCTCCCCTCAGGCAGTGACACTTATGTCGCGACCTCGACGACTTGTTTCTTGATTGGGGTCTCCGAACGGCCAGCAAGGAAAGACCCAAGGTACTGTAATCGCGAATAATCGCGGAGCTCGTCGCTTTCGGTTTGCTGCTCGATCACCTAGCCGGCAAGCGGGGACTAGGATGATGCCGTGAATGCATTTTGGTCAGGAGACACGACATGCCCGATGGCTTCGGCGCAGCCTCCGACACGGCCGTCTACGCGGGCGCGTCGGCCCAAGCTTGGTTCGCCGGCGGTGAGCGCGTTGGCTATGATCCCAGAGCTCAAGCTATCGTTGCAGCGGAAGGCGCGCCCCTCAAAATCTTCTTGAGGCGCGAGGGAGAACTCGCGCATGCCGTTACCTTTATGCCGGGATTTCCCGATGGCTCGTTTGGATGGGCGAAGGTTTTGCCGCACTTGCCGAATGCCGCCGAAATGCCGAAGCTCTTCGTCGAGTATGTCGGCATGGGCGATAGCGACAAACCCAAGGCCTATGCCTATTCCACTGCTGAACGCACCGATCTCATCGAGGCGATTTGGCGGGATCAGTCTGTCCTGTCCACAACGCTGGTCGCCTTCGATTTTTCCGCGATTGTCATCTCGGAGCACCTGCGACGCCGACTTGAGCGCGCCCAGCGTGGAGAGCCTGAGAGTGGACCAGAAATACGTGGCGTTTTCATTTTCCGGACGGGCATTCCCACCCATGGTTCACCACGCCGCTTCTACGCCGCATCCCCAAGCCTGCCCGTGGTGCTCTGAGGCTCTCCTTTACTGCCTTCAAGATGTTGGTGGGGGTGATCTGGTCCAAAGGATATCACGTGACTGATGCCGAAGTACGCGAGCTCCATAGCATCTTGAACCGCCAAGATGGCTTGTTCTTTCTTGCCGCCGCAGCAGGGTTCGTAGAGGATCACAAGGCGGAAGGTAATCGCCTCGACTTTGGCCATCTCTTTGAGACTTATCGCGGTCAGTTCCCGTTGCTGGTGGGCGGCAGCGACGAAGATCCCTTCGAACACCGCCAGGTCGACCTCGCGCAGGAACGTTTGGGAAAGCTCGGTTTTCGTATCGAGCGGTTGCCCGGCGGTCACCTCACCACGAGTGAGCAGCCGGAGGCCTTGGCGGCCTTGATCACGAAGTTCGAGCGAGACTTGTAAGAAAATCGGGGTGCTCCAATCTGCTATCTCCGGGGTCGTCGCATGTCTGCTTTACCTTCAAAAATGGGTAGTGCTGGATTTATGAATACACGCCCTAGATCGCGATCCGGCAAATGCATGTCCTCGGACTTGGATCCGAGGGCGGCGAACGGTTTTCGATGAAGCCGGGGGCTTGGTTCGCTCCAATCGAATTGGATCAAGACCGAAGGTTGCGCATCAGCCTTTGATGTCGGTCTCGACGTCGATTACCAGCTGCCATTGGCCGTTGCGCTTGGCCCAGACGCTTGCCGCGCGATACGGCGGCCGCGAATTATCAGGCGAAATGTAGTTGGCGGTCATGGCGGCGCCGTCGCCATAGACCGCGAGCCGCATGGCTTCGACTTCGCTGAGCGCCACGCCGGCACTGGATGCTTTCTCGCGTTCGATCGCGGCAATGGCGGCCGCCTTTGCGACCGGGGCATGCCCGCTGCGATACAGCACGAAATCGTCGGCAATGTGCTTGGCCCATTCGGCGGCATTGCGGGCGACAGCGGCTTTCGCGATGTTCTGAAGCGTGGTGACGACATCCTGCTCAGCGGGCGAGCGGACGCGATAGGGAATCGTTTCGCAGGGATTCTTGCATTCGCCGGATTTTGCGGCGGCAGATACCGTCGGCGCCTTGGCTCCGCTTCCCGCCGCGGGATCGGCGGCCGCCGTCTGCGCGGCGCCCCCGGCGAGCACCACGTTCTGCATGGTCAGCGCGCGCCAGGACCCTTTCTGCTTGGCCCAGATGTCGAGAAAAAATACCTGATTTCCTTCCGCGGATTTGCGGGTGCCGGTGACCATGCCGACAAGGCCGTAGACGCTCACCTTGACGTCAGTCGGCGCATCGCTGGCGGCAGCGCCTTTGAGGTCGGTGAGAATTTCCTTGCGCTGAAGGATCTTGCCGGTCTCTTCGGCAAAAGTGAATTGCAGCGAGAGCAGCCTGCGGGCGGCGGATTTGTCGCCGGTGCGCAAAGCGTCGCCGAGCTTGGTCTCGGCGGCAGCCACCAGAGCTTCTTCGCCCGAAGACTGCGCTTTGGATTCAGCAAGGACCGCGATCAGAAGCGCGGCGACCACGAGGCCGAGCCCAGCCCACGGCCCGATCCGTTGCAGCAGGCATCGCGACGCGTGCCGTGCGGTTGCCGATGCTTTCATTCCTGCGTCCGAATCATGAAAGCGCCAGAAGCCCTTCAAGAATCCCCAAGCCGTCCCTCACGTCGTGCGCCAACTCGGGTACCGAGAGGCGACGGACGGCCAAATCATGACATTTCATGACATCGCGCGGCCGGACTGCTCAAGCGCAAGCAGCGCGACCACGCGCCGCAGGGTCCTGGTTCCCGCAGGTCACGTTCGACGTTACGTTCAGGTGCAGTGCCGACAATGATGCCTGTAGTAGTGACGGTAGTGACGGTAGTGACGGTGGCGCGCCACACCCCTTTTTTTGCCGCCACCCATCGCGGTACGGCACGGTTCGCTCAACAGCGAATATTTGGCCTTCATGCAGGCCGTCACCTTGACCACGTCAGGAATGGCGTCGCCACACAATCGCATGGCATCAGGTGTGCAGGCTTGGCGCTCGGCGTCGGAACCCTGCGCGTGCGCGCCGCCGTAAGCAAGAACGCCGACGAACGCCGCCAGCATGCAGACAGAACGGAAAATCCGCATCATCATGATCCTGCCCCAGAGGATTGTGACCCCGCGACGCAGCCGCAACCTAGCCGGGGCGAGCGGCGCCGTCGATAGTGGACATGAAAATTCCGCGCGCCGCAGTGGTAATTGCAGATGACGGCCGAATACCCAGGAACGGGGCGAACGCCCACGGCATGATCCCGAAAAAGCCTGTCCGCGGACGTCATCCGAGGGCGGGAACCGGTTTTCGGAGACGATTCATGTTCCGACGAAAAGCCGTAATTTAGATCACGGCCTAGTGGACGCCCCACGCGAAGCCCCGCGGCGGCGAGCTCACAGCAGAGCCTCTGTCGCGGGTGATGTCGACCCGGCACGGCTCGATCGTGCCTTCGATCATGCTGGCCGTCGTATTGTCGAAGGACATGTGCCGGCAGAACTTGCCATCCGGCATAGTGACAACGACATCGCCGGAGCCCCGCGCATCGCCGAGATCCTGCGAGCGATGAAGCAACGGATCGATCGCGGCATGACCGCCGATCAGCAAGGCCGTCGTCAAAAGCACGATAAACACCGATGACGCGATGACAGCGCGGGTGGACGTCGCGCTGACATCGCGTAACCGAGTCGCTGCGCCATCTTTCATCGGTGAGCGTGCGAGCACGCGGCCCGCATCCGCAAGCAACGCCGCCGCCTGTGCAGCCGCTGGTCCGATTATGCGCATTTTGCGATTAAACAACGGAAGCGTTGAATCGTCTGAAAGGAAATGTTTCTGATTTTAGCCAATGGCCGGGGGGGCCGGGCCGGCAAGCCTGCGTCTCTTGACTTTCCTCGCCGTCCGGCCCGCGCTAATGGAAGCGAAGATACGGTGAACGGCCGGTAAATTCCGGCGACGCTGAACAACGATTGCCGGGGAGCAACGCCGGTTTCATGGGCACGCAAGTCCGCACCCAAGTCCGTACCCAAGTCCGTACCCAAGTCGCCATTATCGGCGCCGGCCCGGCCGGTCTTTTGCTCGGCCAGCTCCTGCACCGGCACGGCATCGACAACGTCATCCTGGAACGGCAGACCGCGGATTACGTGCTCGGGCGCATCCGCGCCGGCGTGATCGAACAGGGCACGATGGGGCTGCTCGACGAAGCCGGCGTCGGGGCGCGCATGCGCAAGGATGGCCTGGTTCACGACGGCGTCTATATCTGCGTCGACGGCAAGCGGCGCCATCTGTCGTTCAAGGACATGACCGGCAAATCGGTGATGGTCTATGGCCAGACCGAGATCACCAAGGACCTGATGGATGGCCGCGCCGCGGACGGCGCGCCGACAATCTATTCCGCGCGCGACGTGGTGCTGCACGACATTTCCGGCAACACACCGCGCGTGACCTACAATGTCGACGGTGAGGCCGGAGAAATCGTGTGCGATTTCATCGCCGGCTGTGACGGTTTCCACGGCGTCAGCCGCCAAAGCATGCCGCCGGATTCGCTGAAGACCTTCGAGCGCGTCTATCCGTTCGGCTGGCTCGGGGTGCTCTCCGAAACGCCGCCGGTTGCGGACGAATTGATCTATGTCCGGCATCCGAGCGGCTTTGCCTTGTGCTCGATGCGCTCGCACACGCGCAGCCGCTATTACATTCAATGCAGCCTCGATGACCATGTCGATGCCTGGCCGGACGCGCGCTTCTGGGAGGCGCTTGAGCCGCGGCTCGACGAGACGGCGCGCGCCAATCTCGTCACTGGGCCCTCGATCGAGAAAAGCATTGCACCGTTGCGCAGTTTCGTGGCCGAGCCGATGCGCTTCGGCCGGCTGTTTCTCGCCGGCGACGCCGCCCATATCGTGCCGCCGACCGGCGCCAAGGGTCTCAATCTGGCGGCGAGCGACGTGCAATACCTGTGGCGCGCGCTGGTCGAACATTACAAGGACAGGTCGGATTCCGGCCTCGAGCACTATTCCGAGCAGGCCTTGGCGCGGGTGTGGAAAGCCGAACGCTTTTCCTGGTGGATGACGACCACCTTGCACCGGATTTCCGACAATCCGTTCGATCACAAGCTGCAGCTTGCCGAGCTTGATTATCTGTTCCGTTCCACGGCGGCGCAGACCGCATTTGCCGAGAATTATGTGGGGCTGCCGTATTAGGCGGCGTGGCGATCAGGTTGCGGAAGTCCGGCCGTCGGACTGCCGGATCAGCATCGTCATTTTCAGATCGGGCTGATTGGCCACCGCGAACGTCACCTGCTCGAAGCGGAGAAAGCCGTCGCGCGGATGGTTGAAGGTGCGCTCGCCGCCCTCGCGGCCCAAG
>Ga0335072_10001703_pt1 | contig 35117 bp, 30 predicted proteins | sample Lox_Sample_21_FD_206725 | JGI IMG/M metagenome (GOLD analysis project Ga0335072, IMG submission 206725) | Soil microbial communities from Loxahatchee National Wildlife Refuge, Florida, United States - Lox_Sample_2.1 | ecosystem: Environmental > Terrestrial > Soil > Wetlands | place: USA... | reverse complement strand
GTTGCGCGCAAGCAGGCCGGCCGCGCCATCCGGTACTACAACAACGCCATCTACGCGGTCTGGCCGGGGGGCCAGGATGCCGAACGCCGCGCGACCCGCCTCGAGTTCATCAACTATCTGCTCCGGACCGATGCCAAAGCGCAAGCCGACTCGCAGCTGATCGCGATGGCGGGCAACCTCAACGACGACCCCAAGCAGCATGAACAAGCGGGCCAGCTCTTCTTGCAAGCGCAGGATTACCAACGCGCCCTCGATCAGTTTCGTCTCGCGTTGCGCCGCGACCGCCGCAACCAGGAGGCTCTGGCGGGCGCCGGCGACGCGGCATTCAAGCTGGGTGAATACGCGCAGGCCGAGCATTATCTTGAAGCGGCGGTCGACAACGGCGACAAGACAGAAGAGAGCCAACTGCGCATCGCAAGGCTCGTTATCGAGATGGACCCTTTTCGCCAGCAGATCTCTACCGCCGACCGCGACCGGATCGCCCTCGATGCGTTTGGCGCGGCCGGCGCACGGCTCCAGGCATGCACCGCTCCAGGACCATTCAATGTTCCGGCCGCCACACTGGTGAGCCTGACCCAGGACTGGACCAGTCTCAAACCGCAGATGACCGAGCAGCAGTTGCGTCGCAATCCGGATTTGGCCAGCACCGCGATGCAACTGGTCTTCGACATTGAACACCAAACCAGCGGGCTGTGCGGTTCGTCCACCGACACCGACAATGCGTTGCTCTTGATCTCGAATATGCACCAGGGAATGTAAATTTGGAGCCGATGACTAATCTGCAATCGGGAGCACTGGCTGAGAGCCCGCTCGCGCAAGACGTGGACGCCGAAACCGGGAGTTCTTCGTCGCTTTTGGGTTCGGTCTTTCGCGAGGACCGCTTCTTTCTGGTGCTCAGCGTTTTTATCGGCGTGTTTTCCGGCCTCGCCGTGGTCTGCTTCCGATTTGCGATTGACTGGTGCCGTATCTATATTCTTGGCTCCGGGGTCCAGCTTTCGACGGTGCGACTGCTGGTGGCCCCGACCGTTACCGGTCTTATCATCGCCTTCCTGGTGATTCACTTTTTCCCCCGGGCGCGCGGGAGCGGCGTGAACCAGACCAAGGCCGCACTGTTCATTTACAACGGCTACATTCCGATTCGGACGGCAATCGGCAAATTCATCACCGCGGCGCTGGCGATGGGTTCGGGCCAATCGCTGGGGCCGGAGGATCCCTCCCTGCAGATCGGCGCCGCGCTGGCCTCGGCAATCGGCCGCCGGCTGCGTCTTTCCCGAGACCGCATGCGCCTGATCGCTCCGGTGGGCGCGGCAGCCGGACTGGCGGCCGCATTCAACGCGCCCATCTCCGCGGTGCTGTTCGTGATCGAAGAGGTGATAGGCCGCTGGACGGCAGGCATTCTCGGCTCGGTAGTGCTGGCCGCGGTATCAAGCGTGGTGGTGCTGCGCTGGTTCTTCGGCTCGGAAGCGCTCTTCCGCATCCCAACCGTGCAAATGAAGCAGCCGTCCGAACTGATCGCCTACGCCATCCTCGGCATCATCGGCGGGCTGGGCTCCGTCGCCCTCTCCAGCGGCATCACCTATCTTCGGCCTCGCTGCAGACAGGCCCCCGAGTGGACTCAGTACTTCCAGCCAGCCCTCGCCGGTCTCCTCATCGGCGTGATCGCCGCGCTCGGCGCGCCGCAGGTGATGGGCGCCGGCTACACCTATATGGACGAGGCCATGCACGGCCAGTTCACCTGGCAGTTCCTGGCGATCCTTGCGGTCCTCAAAATCGTCGCCACACTGCTCTCCTTTGTCAGCGGAACGCCTGGGGGCATGTTCGCCCCGACCCTCTTTATCGGTTGCATGTTCGGGGCGGCCGTGGGCGGAGCCCAGCACGCCATCTTCCCGCATCTTCCCTGGTCGCCTGGAACGTACGCCCTGGTTGGCATGGGCGTTCTTTTTGCCGGCTTCCTCCGTGTCCCCATGACCAGCGTCTTCATGGTCCTCGAGGTCAGCGGCAACTATTCGATCATTCTTCCCGTGATCGTCGCCAACACCTTCGCTTACGTCATTTCGCGTACGCTCCAGCCCAACGCCATCTTCGACATCCTTACGCGGCAGGACGGTCTCGATCTTCCCTCGATGGAAGAGCAGCGCGAAGAAAATATCCTGCGCATCGAAGATGCCATGCGAAGTTCGCCGGAACCCATCCTCGATGCCGAGGAGCTGGCCGGATGGAGCGCGCACCTTGCCGACGGCTCCATGCCGGATGTGCTGCTCGTCCGCCTCCATCCGTCCGGCTGGAGCAGCATAACGCGCGCCGAGCTTCAGTCTCTTATCGACGAGGACAAGGACGGGATCGACCCGGCCGCGCGTTTCGCAGAGCGCCAGCTTCCGTTTCTGCATCCCGACCAGCCACTTGAAGTAGCGCTGCGCTATGTCGACCGCTGGCCGCTGATCCCGGTTGTCAGCCGTGCCGACTTCAGCAAGCTTGAAGGTGTGGTCACGGAGCACGATGTTCTGGAGCGCTACCGCGACTTTGCGGGAGAGTAGAACAGCCTCACCAGGCCGCTCGCCGGCGCGATGGCCGGGCTGGCGGCCGAATCAAGGGCGCAACTCATTGCGGACAACCGGGACAAATCCCAGACGACGCCAAAACCCGGCCACAAGGGCAATTGTCTCTGGCGCTGTGGCGGGCGCGGCACGCAGGACGATCTGCGCCCCCGGCGTCCCCGCCAGCCCGGCCAGTTCCGCGGGCGAAGCGCCGATCGCGAGGCATTTTTCAGGGCGATAGGTGCATGCGCCGAGATCGGCAATTGCCAATTGCGTGGTCGGAGTGGCGAAGACCGTGTGCGGGGGCGCCATGCGGTCCAGGAGCCAGAGGATCTCCAGCTTCGACTCGAGTTCGTCGGGCACACAGTCGATCGCCAGGTCGGCCGTGCGCACCGCGTCTTCGATGGTCGATACGAGAGTCACCTGCGCATCGGAATCGCTGCGCGGGGTGTCGGGATTCAGCTCCTTCCGGATGGCCTGCCGGGCATGGTGCAGGTTCGAAGGGAGCACGTCCTCCAACATCACTCGGAAACCGGCCTGGGCCCCGCTCAGAGCGAGCCAGCGGCCCAAAGATCCGGCTCCGATAATGGCTACGGTCAGGGGCAACTCAGGCTTATTTGCCGGTCAGCGCCTGGATCACATCCTCAGCGCTGGGACGGGACTGCCGCAGGTGCTCGGCAACACGAATCCGCTCTTCAGGCGTGAGCGTGGAAACAGTTGCCAGAATGTGGCGAAGGGTTACGGCCACGTCGTCAATGTAATTCATCAGGCGGATGGCTTCTCCGGAAAGCGGCATGAAAGGGGTCCTCGTTCTCAAATGTTCAGTTCCCTATTGTATTAGGCGCGCATCGGATTCGAAAAGCGCGCCGGACGCACATCCCGGCGATGCCGCGACGCGTGCTGCGAGGGTGGTGGGGGCACGCACGGTCCTGGCGGAATCCGACGCCGTCTCTTCAGAACAAGTGAATGGAGCTCTTCCTGGCGCCTTCCGGCGCATGGGAGGTGAGCGCCGGCAGGACAAACTCCCGGATCAGATTTGTCGCCGCGTTTCCGCCGATGTCGATCAGCCCGTTGCTGACGACCAGCTCTGCTCCGCGGCTTCCTGCCGGGTAGTACGCGTTCGAGATCGCACCCGAGGCAAAGTCCCCGATTACGCGGGAATAGTCGAATTCGGTCTGCTTATCGTCGCCCCGGCACAGGACGGACCGACTCACTGCGTACATCGCCCGCGACATGAAGCTTCCCTTCCCCTTGTAAAAGTAGCGCGGGTCCTGGTGGAAGACAGACGGCAGCAGCGCATCGCCGATCATCGCCCCGATAAAGTCGTTGGCATAAGCCGCTCCGTAGCGCTTGGCGTAGCCTTCGACGCCCTGTCCATAGGCCGGAAAGCGGTCGCCCTCCTGTTCGATTCCCGCCTCGGCGCCGATCACCACAAACGTGACCGGATCGATCTCGGCCTTAAACGCCAATTCGAACTTCTGCCTGGGCCAAAGGTGCTCCGCGTTCCAGTTGTAGCTGCTGTAATAGTTCGGTACGATCCCCAGAACCTTCTGATGCAATTGAATCTGGAGCTGCTGTTCGGCGAGCTGCTCAGGCGACGCCATCACCGTCACCGTTGCCGCAGCCGCCTTCACTTCGAGGGTAATCTGGGGCAAGAACCGCACGGCGCCCGGCGTCAGCACGATGTGCCGCATGGAAACCATCTTCATCCCGCGACCGCTTACGCTTAGCCGATATGTCCCCGCCGGCAATCCTGTAAATGAAAATGACCCGTTGCCTGCGGTAGTCGCCGTGCGCACAACTTTTCCTGAGAGCACAACTCCAGCTCCGGCGGCGAGCCCACCGTTCGGCCCCATGACAGTGCCGTAAAGGCTCGCATTGCCCGCGGGTGCGTCGGCCGGCGCGCCGCTCTGGAAGCTGATGGCTGAGGACTCCTTTTTCTTTGCCGGTGCGGGTCCGGGGGACGCCACGGGGCCAGCCTGTTGTGCGCCCGCTCTCAAGGCAAGGCCTCCCGGCACAAGTCCCGCCATCGCACAGGCCCATGCCAGCGCCGCCCGCCCCGCCCCGCGGCATCCAATGCGCATTTCAGTCTTTTGAGAGCTTCGAGTCATGGAAGAGATACGCCAGAGAATACAAAATCGAAGGTTTACCAAGGCACAAAAACTAAAGAACATGCTATCTGGTGAGATGCTGGGATGACTAACGCCGATGCAGGGCGAGGGGGACCGGGATGCCGCAGCCCCCCGCACTGGTTTCGTAGTCCGATGAAGAGATCGGAGAGCTGTTTGAAGAATGTGAATCCACCCACTACGCAAGCGCCCCGCGAAGTGCTACGACGCCAGGGAGCTGGATATGCGATCCTCCGGGCAGGCGACGAAAGCAGAGTCTGGTTGAAAGAAAGTGGGTGAGAATGCTTCGGTTTGCGCGGCGCCGCACGGCGCTCTCACGAAGAACAGCACTTCGATGGACGCGCAACCTCACACGATGTAACGGATGGAAACGACGACCTCCTGGTTCTGTCTCGAAGGCTCGCAGCTCAGCAACTTGCCCTGAGCGTTTAATGTGAAAGGGCGGGGGTGACTCATGGCGCGCATTGCGATTGTTGGCGTAGGTGCGATCGGGGGGGCTCTCGCGGAGCTGCTCGAAACAGCCGGCGGGCATTCTCTGCGGCTCTGCACCCGGCGCCCACTCGAGCAATTGACTGTGAGGACTCGTGCGCGGTCGGTAGAGATTCGCGCGCAAAACTGGACTGCTCCCAGCCAGGCCGAACCGGTGGAGTGGGTCATCGTGGCGACCAAAGCCTACGACGCGGAGAGCGCGGCTCAGTGGTTGCCTGCTCTTTGCGCTGCGGGTGCGCCGGTCGCGGTGGTCCAGAACGGCGTGGAGCACCGTGAGCGCTTCGCGCCCTACATGAGCGAAGCACGATTGCTGCCTGTCGTGATCGATTGCCCGGTGGAACGGACGCCGGATGGACAGATCCAGGTCCGAGGGGCCGCTTTGATGAAAGTCGAGAGCACTGAGCTGGGCCACGCCTTCGCGGCGCTCTTTGCCGGCAGCGATTCAAGGGTAGAGCCAGTTGCCGATTTCGTGAGCGCGGCCTGGTGGAAGCTCTGCGTCAACGCAGTTGGCGCCCTCAACGCGCTGACCCTGAAGCCTGCCGCGGTCTTCCATATTGAATCCATCGGAGAGCTAGCGCTTGGCATCGTGGCCGAGTGCGTTGCCGTCGGCCGCGCCGAAGGCGCACAGCTCGCAGACTCGCTTCCGGAAGAGATCCTTGCCCGCTATCGCGCGCAACCGGCAGATTCTGTGAATTCGCTCCTCGCCGACCGGCTGGCCGGCCGCCGTATGGAGTCCGACGCTCGCAACGGCGTAATCGTCCGAAAAGGACTGCACCACGGCATTGCTACTCCTCTCAATCGGATGGCCGCGGCGGTCCTCGAAGCCCAGCAGCCTTAACGTTCAATTAAGCGCGCCTGATTTTCAATATTCTTTCGACCTTCCAAGGAGTTTCGCCGCGGTGCCCAGAATCAAAACGCTGTACCCCTTCTTCATTGCCATAACCCTGCTTCTTACGTGCACCGAGGTCCCGGCCGCGCAACCTCCGCTCCGCTCCCCTTGGGATTTCATTCACGTGACGGTTACGAACGCGCCCTATGCGTGCCCCGCACCCATTCATCTTTCGCCCAACCTCACCACCTCCGGCTTTTATGCAGACAGCCGGGGTTCCATCATCGACCCCGATAAATGGAAGGCGTACCAGCTCTCCTCGGGCCCTGTGAAACAACTGGGCAATCTGGCGGTCGCAGCGGCGGACGCTTTTCAGACCACGGGCAGCCGGGAGGCCGCCAGGTGCGTTCTCACTCTCGAAAGAACCGCGGCTCTCGACAAAGCCCTCACCGGTACGATGTCCTCAAACCAGGCCTACTTCGTCCAGGGCTGGGTCACGGGCGCGCTGGCCATCGCCCTCCTCAAGGTGCGCGACAGCGGCGTCGTTGGCGCTGACGACAGCAGGCTTCTCGGCGACTGGATGGAGACGGTGTCAAAACAGACGGTAGGTTTTTACCAGCGGCGGGACGCGGCCACCGAGGGCAAGGGCAACAATCATCTTTATTGGGCGGGAGTGCAGGTCGCGGCAGTCGCGATCGTCGCCAACAATCGCAAGCTCTTCGACTGGGCAGTGGCCGCGTATCGCAACGGAATCGCGCAGATTACTTCTGCAGGCACGCTCCCGCTGGAGATGCGGCGGGGCCGCCGGGCGCTGCACTATCACCTTTATGCAGCCGCACCGCTGGTTTACCTGGCCGAGTTCGGCGCAGACAACGGATTGGACCTGTACGCCGAGGATCATTACGCGCTGAAACGCCTTGTGGACCGCTCGATTGCCGGCCTCGAGGGCAGCGGATACTTCGATAAGGTCACCGGCATCAGGCAGGATCTTCCCGATGGCCCGCCTTCCGCCGAAGCGATCGGCTGGGCCCAGGTTTACGTCCACCGCTTCCCGGATCCGGCGATCGCCAAACTTCTCGCTGAAGCCAAGTCACGGAGCTACATGTATCTCGGCGGGCTGCCGCCTTACTGAAGGCCGGTGATCTCCAGAGCACGCGGCACGTAGGCCATCATGTAAGCCTTTGATTTGTCGGGGCATAGGCATGGCCTTCACATTTGATGCCTGCTTCCCGGCATCGAAGAGGACCAGCCAGGCCGACGGGGACTCGAAAAGAATTTGCAACCAGTCGTGCTTCTCATGTATTTTACTAACTGGTTAGTTAATTATGTCTCCTCACTCTGGCACCGAAACCCAGGTCGACCGGTCGGCCGAAACGAAGTCCCGGATTCTCGACGCGGCACTCCGGGAGTTCGCCGCCAATGGACTCGCCGGGGCCCGCACGGAACAGATCGCTGCTGCTGCCGGCGTGAACAAGGCCTTGCTTTACTACTACTTCCAGAGCAAGGAAAACCTCTACCTCGCCGCCTTTGAAATGGTCGCGGGGCGGATTCGCGACCGCTCCATGGCGGTATTTCTCCGCGAGGCCACCCCGGGGGAGCGATTGCTGCGCGCCGCCCTCGAACACTTCGACCGGATTCTGACGCAGCGCGAGTTCCAAAGCCTGATGCAGCAAGAGATGATGCGCGTCCAGAAGGGCGAACAGGGAGCGCTGCCCATCCTGGTCAAGCGCGTCTTCGCGCCGCTGCACGCGATGTTTCACTCGATGATTCGGGAGGGCATTGCTTCAGGCGAACTCGTCTCCGTCGATCCGCTTCAAGTCCCCCTGGCCGCACTCGGCGCCAACGTCTTTTATTTTCTCAGCGCCCCGGTGTGGCGCATGATCTTCCCCTTCGAACCCTTTGACCCGGAGGCACTGCGTGCCCGTCGTATCGCCCTTGTCGAATTCCTCGGCCAGGCACTGTTCGTCGACCGGAGGCAGGGCGCCGAACTGGCGGCTCGCGTCCTGGCCGATACGCCCATGCCCGAAAAAGCAAACATCAACGGAGCAGACATCAGCGGAATTGAGGTAAATCGCAAATGAATGCGCGCAATCGCGTCTTCCTCATACTCGGCATATTGACCCTGGGATCGCTTGTCTTTTATCTCCTCACGGTGCCGCGCTCGAACGAACTGCAGGTGATCGGGACGGTGGACGCCAACGAGATCGTCGTCAGTTCCAAGATTCCCGGCCGGATCCAGAGGCTGACCGTCGTTGAAGGCCAGCGCGTCCAGGCGGGTGAGCTGATCGCTGTCATCGAGAGCCGCGATCTTCAGGCTTCACTCGCTTCCGCCCAGGCTACCGCCGATAGCGACCAGTGGAAGCTGCGCGAGGCGGAAGAGACGGTCCGACAGAACCGCGGCGAGACCGACAGCGCGACCAGCGCCTCCGAGGCGCAGGTGCGCGCGGCGGAGGCCAGCCTTGCGCAGGCCCAGGCGCAGCTTGCTCACCAGCAGGCCGACACCTCCCGGACGGTGGCCCTGGCCGACCAGGGGATCATGAGCGCGCAGTCAAAGGACGACGCCGTCACCAGCCTGCAGGCCGACGAAGCCGCCGTGAACACCGCCAAGGGCAACCTGAATGCGGCGGAGGCTTCACTGAGACAGGCGCGCGCGCACGAGCTTCTTACCAACGTCTCCGCGCGCACCGTGGATCAGGACCGCTACGACTTGAAGAGCGCCGTCGCCCTTGCGGACGAAGCCCAGGTTGAAGAGGGCTACGCGCGTATCGTCGCGCCCACCAGCGGGATCGTGAACGAGTGGGCGGCGCGGCAGGGGGAGGTGGTGGCGGCCGGGACGCCCATCGTCACCATCATGGACCTGAAGCAGACGTGGGTCTATGCGCCGGTGCCGGAGACCGATGCCGACGCGGTCAAGCTGGGGGACAAGCTGCGGGTGGTGATGCCGAGCGGGGCCACGGTCGAGGGCCAGGTAATCGCCAAGGCGGCGGAGGCCGACTTTGCCACGGAGCGCGACGTGAGCCGCAGCAAGCGCGACATCAAGACGGTACAGTTGAAGCTGCTGATCCCGAATCCGGGCGAGGAGTTCGTGCCCGGGATGACGGCGGAGATCTACATACCGAAACGCTGGCTGGTGCGCAAATGAGCTCCCCTGCCATCAACGGCTTCGCGCCCGACAGCGGCGCCGCGCCGCGGCCGATCGCCATGGCCGTCGAGAACATCGTCAAGCGCTATGGCGACTTCGAGGCGGTGAAGAGCGTCAACTTCAGCGTTGCGGAGGGCGAAATCTTCGGCCTCCTCGGCCCCAACGGCGCCGGCAAGAGCACGCTGATCCGGATGATGACTACGCTCATCCCGGTGACGGCCGGCAGGGCCATGGTGGCGGGGCGCGACGTGAGCAAGGACCCCGACGGGGTGCGGCGGCTGATCGGGGTGATCCCGCAGGCGCTGACCAGCGACCCGGACCTCACGGTCGAAGAGAACCTCTCAATCTACGCCAAGCTTTACAGCGTGCCGCGCGCACAGCGGGAGAAGAACATCACCGAGGTGCTGGCGGCGGTGGACCTGCTGAAGTGGCGCGGGGCGCAGACCAAGACGCTCTCGGGCGGGATGAGGCGGCGGCTGGAGATTGCGCGCGGGCTGGTGCACGATCCGCGCATCTTCTTTCTCGATGAGCCCACGACCGGGCTCGATCCTGTGTCGCGCATCGCGGTGTGGGAGATGCTCAACAACCTGAAGAACACGCGCAACCTGACCATGCTGCTGACGACGCACTACATGGAAGAGGCCGACAAGCTGTGCGACCGCATCGCCATTGTCGATCACGGCAACCTGGTGGCGCTGGGCACGCCGACGGAGCTCAAGAACAGCGTGGCCGGGGCCAACGTGGTCGAGGTGAAGTTCGACCGCGAGTCGCCGGAGTGGGCGGGGCGGATCGAGAAGCTCACCGGCGTGACCAGCGTGCAGGCGGAGAGCGCCGGGTTTTACCGCGTGATCACCACGTCCGGCTCGAAGACCACGATGGAGCTGGTGGAGATGACGGCGCAGCTCGGCGAGACGCTCAGCTCGCTGAGCGTGCAGAACACCACGCTTGACGATGTTTTCATCCACTACACCGGGCGGCAGCTCCGCGACGAGCAGGTGAAGCCGGAGCTGGCCTCGTGGGCGATGCTGCGGCGCGAAGGAGGCCACTGATGAACCGGATGATGGCCATCATTGAGCGGGAGATGCGGAAGTTTTTCCGCTCGCCGGTGCTCATGCTCATGTCGATGATGCTGCCGCTGGTGCAGCTCGTGATTCTGGGCAACGCGTTCGGCGGCAAGATCGTGAACGCGCGGGTGGGCCTGGTGGACTACGATCACGGGCCGGAGGCGGTGAAGGTGGAAGAAGACTTTGCCGCGGTGGGCGCGACGATCCGGACCTTCAAGACCATCTCTTACGACAACGAGCGGCAGGCGCGCGTCGATGTGCAGAGCGGAAAGCTGGACGCGGCGGTGATCATCCCGGCGCAGTATTCGCGGAGGGTGGAGGCGGGGGATGCGCCCGATATCGGGCTGGTCGTGGACAACTCCGACCAGTTCCTGTCCAGCAGCCTCGAGGCGGAGCTGCAGTCGATCGTAGACGCGCTGAACGCGCCGCTGATTCCGGCGCCGGTGAACAACAAGATCGCGCTCGATATCGTCGAGCTTTACCCTTACATCTCCTACATGAAGTTCCTCCTGCCGGGGCTGGTCTGCCTCGCCATGTATGTCTCGGTGATGATCGGCGGGGGCATGTTGTATATCGACGACAAGGCGCGGGGCGTGCATGAAGGCTACCTGGTTACGCCCATCACGGGCCTCGAGCTGGTGCTGGGGATGAACATTGCCGGGGCGCTGAAGGCGATTCTTTCGGGGATCTCGCTGGCGGTGATCGGGACGCTGATGGCGGGGATGGGCTCGATCTTCCATCCGGTGCAGGACCTGGAGATGCTGGCGGTCATTGTGGTCACCTCGATCGCGTTCAACGGGATGATGTTCCTGATGATGGTGCGGGTGGACGATCCGCTGGTGCCGCGGGCGATGTTCGGGGTGCTCAATACGCTGCTGTTCTTCCCTTCGGGCGCGATCTACCCGATCGCGGCGTTTCCGCCGTGGCTGCACGTGATCGCGGTGGCCGATCCGTTCACGTACGCGGTGCACGGGCTGCAGCAGGTGCTGATCAAGGGGGCCGGATTTGTGTCGATTTACCAGGATCTGCTCTTTCTTGCGGCGTTCGGCGTGGGGTCGCTGATGATCGCGACGCCGCTATTCAAGCGGACGCTGTAAGCGTTTGATTACGCGATACTTAGTTCGAGTTTAACGGCAAAGAGGCGCAATTGTTACAGGATTGTGAATCCGGTAACTGACTGGTTACCGAATTCCCGGGTCGGTTTACTGATTCTAAATAGGTTACGCGATCGTTTGCACCGAAAACAGTGCAAACTGTGAAGACCCTCCCCCCGGGGGGGTGTTCCGGGGTTGTTCCTCCCGGCACCGGTTGCGGGCTGGGGCGGCTTGATCGGACATGGTGGGACTCCTGCAACGATTGTGCGCGCTGAGGCGGTAATTTTCGGCAAAGGCGGAGATCGTGCGGGAGGGTTTTTCCGCCGGAGCTCACCTGGCTGCGAGAGGAAGAAACCGGCTGGGTGAGTTGTGGTCTCCCCGGTCCCCGAGGGGCGGGGGTGGGGACCCATAATTTTGTTTCTTTGTGCATTTTCAGGTTGTGGGACACGCGGGACGGAGGAGCACCGGGTTGTGGAGAACGATGCGGCTGGGCGGTGGGCCAACCCCACCCTAGCCGCAAAAACAACGACGCGGCGAGGGTGGGGCACCCGGGATGTGGCGGAGATCGAGGCGGCTGGGCGGATTTCTGGCTCGCCACGCATACACGGTTGGTGCTAACATCGGTGCCACAGTTTGCACGGGTCGAAGCCGGGTCGCATCCTGGGCCGTTGCAACGGTGCAAGCGTTCGCCCGGATCACCCAACCAAGGAGGCGGACATGAGAGTCTCCGCTGCTCAGATTGCCAGTGCGTCGCTGGCGGTTCTGCTGGCCTTTCCGGCAGTGATTGCACAATCCAGCGAAGGGGCGGGGGCGTCCGCCGGGGTCTCGAAGGTTCGCATCGTGCGCCTGAGCGAGGTGAAGGGCGAGGTGCAGATGGACCGCGGCGCGGGGGGCGGGTTCGAGCCCGCGCTCGCCAACCTTCCCATTGTGGAGAAGTGCAGTTTGCGGACCGGGGACGGGGTGGCCGAGGTCGAGTTTGAAGACAACAGCTCGCTGCGGGTGGCGCCCAACTCCGAGGTCGAGTTTCCGACCCTGGAGCGGCTGGCCAGCGGCGCGACCGTCTCGTCGGTGCGCGTGGTGAAGGGGATGGCCTACGTGAGCCTGATGAAGGGCGGGGAGAACGAGTTCGACCTGCTGTTCGGGGAGCAGAGCCTGAAGCTTTCGCCGGCGAGCCACGTGCGGCTGCAACTGGAGGGAAGCGAGGCGAAGCTGGCCGTCCTCGACGGCAGCGTGCAGATCAAAGGGGCCGACGGTCTTGAGGAAGTTCCCCACAAGCGGACGGTGACGTTCGCGATGGCCGGCGCGGCAGAGCCTACGGTGGATAAATCGGTGGCGTCGAACGCGTTTGACACCTGGGACCACAACGCGGACGAGTATCACGCGCGGCTGGCGCAGACGAGCGCCCTGAGCAGCACGCCGTATGCTTACGGGCTGAACGATCTGGCGTACTACGGGGACTTTGCCAATGTGGGCGGGTGCGGGATGATGTGGCGCCCGTACTTTGCCAGCGCGGCCTGGGACCCGTATTCGAACGGAGCGTGGGCGTGGTACGGGGGCATGGGGTATTCGTGGGTGTCTCCCTATCCCTGGGGATGGACGCCGTACCACTACGGCTCGTGGTCGTTCTGCCCGGGTACGGGGTGGGGATGGATGCCCGGAGGGTCGTGGATGGGGGTGAACAATACGGCGGCGTTTGCGGGCGTGAAGGGGCCGATCGTGGTTCCCAAGGTTCCGATCCATCCGCCGCGCGTGGGCGGGCCGGGGCTGCTGATGGTGAACCAGAGGCCGCTGGTGCGGTCTGAGGTAGGTTCGTCGAGCTCGTTTGTCTTCCGCAGGGACTCGGCGGGTCTGGGTGTTCCGCGCGACGAGCTGGGCAGGCTGAACGGCTTCTCGCGACGCGCGGACGTGCGCGGGACGGCGAGCACGCAGGTGTACTTCCGGGCCCCGGTGTCGGCCGAGGCCAACGGCCGGACCAGCTTTGCCGGGGTGCCTTCGATGCAGCGGGGATCGGCGCCGCCGGTGCAGATGTCGCGGGATCAGATGGGCGGCGAGGGCAGAATGGGCGGCGAGAGCGGCGGCGGCGCCCGCATGTCGGCGCCGACGATGTCGAGCGCGGCGTCGGAGAGCCATGTGTCGGCGGCTCCTTCGAGTTCCGGGGGACACGGACACTGAGGCGGTTCTCGCATTCCTGCGCGTAAAGAGATTATCGCCACGAGATGATTTGATGGGGCAGCGGTTTTGCGCAGCCCCTGCCGGACCCGCGGGAAGAGCTGCGGCCTCTCACCTGACGCTGAAGCGCGGGGCTCAGTTCCATTGCGCCTGCGGCGCAGTTTGACCACCTGCCCAGTACAAAAACGCATCGTGCTTGAGAGTTGTGACCATTCATTCGGGCCGCGTCCCCTGGGGCGCGCGGCCCATGCACTGTGCGGGTTCTCCAGATACGGCCTTTCGAGACCCGACTCTTGCCAGAGCCTGCTGACGCCCGCGTCGCAACCGGCTCCTCGATTAAGCTGGAAGCTCATGGAGGTTCTGCGATGAAGGCTGCGGTCGTTCACAGGCTGGGGGAGGCGCCGAAGTATGGCGAGTTCGAGGATCCGGCGGCAGGCGAGGGAGAAGCGCTGGTGAAGGTGCGGGCGGCGGGGCTGCACCCGGTGGTGCGGGCCATCGCCAGCGGCAAACACTACTCGGCGGAGGGCAAGGTGCCGGCGGTGGCGGGGCTGGACGGGGTGGGCACGCTGGAAGACGGCACGCGGGTGTATTTTGGCGGCGTCCGGAAGCCGTGGGGAACGATGGCCGAGTTGGCCGCGGCGCCCAGGGGGATGACGTTCCGGCTGCCGGATGGGATCGACGACACGGTGGCGGCGGCGCTGGCGAATCCGGGGATGTCGGCGTGGATGTCTTTGAAGGAACGGGGAGAGGTGGCGGCGGGCGAGAGGGTGGTGATCCTGGGCGCGACGGGCGTGGCGGGGCAGATGGCGATCCAGTGTGCGCGGCTGCTGGGAGCGGGCCGGGTGGTGGGGGTGGGACGGAACGTGGACGCTCTGGCCGGCGCGGATGTGGATGCCGTGATCGGGCTGAACGAACCGGAAGAGGCGGTGCGGGAGGCGTTCGCGCGGGAGGCAGCGGCGGGGATCGATGTGGTGATCGATTATCTATGGGGACGGCCAACGGAGCTGCTGCTGGAGGCGCTGGCGCAACAGTTCAACCCCAAGGCGACGCACCGGACACGGCTGGTGGAGGTGGGGTCGAGCGCGGGGGCGACCATTACGCTGCCGGGGGCGACGCTGCGCAGCGTGGACCTGACGCTGCTGGGCTCGGGGTTCGGGTCGGCGCGGCTGGACAGGATCTTTGCCGCGATCGGGGATCTGTTTGAGATGGCCGCGCAGGGCAGGCTCAAGATCGGCGTGGAGGCGGTGCCGCTGGCGGATGTGGAATCGGCGTGGAACCGGGCGGAGACGGGGCGCAGGGTGGTGTTTGTGGTGTGACCGGGGTTGGGCGCGCGGTCACTTGCGCCGCGAGGCGAGGCGAGGGGTGATGCGTGGGGGAGTTTTTGGGAGCGGACGGTGAGGTGATTCTACCCTGGTGCAGGGATCGAGGGGAGCTGCTTCAGTTGGCGGCGGGGGCGGGCTTTTCGGGGAGCTCGGCGACGGGCAGGGTAAAGTAGAAGGTCGTTCCGGAGCCGAGCTCGCTCTCAGCCCAGATGCGGCCGCCGTGGGCCTGGACGATTCGTTTCACGATGGCCAGTCCCAGTCCGGTTCCTCCGGACTCGCGGGAGCGGGCCTTGTCGACACGGTAGAAGCGCTCGAAGATGCGGTCGAGATGCTCGGATGCGATGCCGGGGCCGAAGTCGCGGACGCTGAACTGCACTTCTCCATTGGCGGCCTGGGCGCCGACTTCGATGCGCCTGCCTGCCTTGGCGTACTTGAGGGCGTTCTCGATGAGGTTGCCGAAGACCTGCGTCATGGCGTCGGGGTCGGCCATCACGCAATGGTCGGGAGCGCCCGCAAACAGGAGCTCGACGCCGTCGACGACGATACCGGCGAGAGACTCGATGGCGTCCTCGACCAGGCCGCGGGCCTTCATGCGCTGCAGGGCCAGCTTGTAGTCGGGGCTTTCGACGCTGGCCAGCGCCAGCAGGTCCTCGGTGAGTCGGTTCATGCGCGTGGTGTTCTTGAGGATGACGCCGAGGAATTCGCGGTTGGTTTCCAGGGGAGGGGGCGGATCTTCCATGAGGGTCTCGACGTAGCCCTGGATGGAGGTCAGGGGCGTGCGCAGCTCGTGGCTGACGTTGGCGATGAACTCGCGGCGGGATTTTTCCGCAGCCTCGATGTTGGTGACGTCGTGGAGGACGGCGAGCGCACCGCCGCCGGCCAGCGGGGCCGCGCTCACCTCGAAGACCTTGCCGGGGGCGAGCGAGCTGGAGCGGCCAAAGCAGACCTCGCGGCGCTCGAGGGCGCTGCGCACGCAGCCGAGGACCTCGGGATCCCGGACGGAGTGGACGAGGGGGCGTCCGGGGCGAATCTGCGTGCCGGCGATACGCTGCATGACGGCGTTCGACCAGCGCACTCCGCCTTCGGGGGTGATGGCGAAGACCGCCTCCTGCATGGAGTCGAGCATGGCGGCCAGCTCCTGGCGGCGGCTCTCGCTCTCGGCGAAGGCGCGATCGAGCCGCTCGGCGGTCAGGTTCAGCGCTTCTTCCATGGCGGAGAGGTCGTCTTTTCCGCGCTGCTTGAGGCGGGCGCTCAGGTCGCCGTCGGCGATGCGGCGGGCAAATTTGACCACCTGCCGCAAGCGGCGGGAGATACGGTCCGCGAGCAGCGCGGCCGCCGGGAGCGTGGCGCAGAGGGCGATCAACGCGGCCCAGATGGCGTGGCGGCTCCACAGGCCGGGACCGACGGGGCCGCGCGCCATGAAGCCGTAGAGGACGAGCAGCATGACCGCGGCCTGGAAGGCGAGAAGGAAAAGAAACAGAGCGAGAAGCTTGGTGAAGACTCTTGGGGTCAATCGACAACCCTCCCCGGCGGCGACGCGCGGACCGGTCCGCGCGGTGCGGTTGCGGCGGCACAGCGAGCGACAGCCAGGTCACCGCTCATGCGATCCAGACCGCGGGTATAGCCAAGGCTCCAGCGCCGCCTCGGAGCCGGACCTTCCAAGGTTAGTCGAGGCGGGGGATTTCGAAGCGATAGCCGGCCCCGCGCACGGTCTTGAGATAGCGGGGATTCTCCGGATCGATCTCGATCTTCTCGCGGATGCGCCGGACGTACACGTCAACGGAGCGGGGAGTGACAAAGCGCGCGTCGCCCCAAACGGCGTCGAGGAGGCGGTCGCGGCTGAAGACCCGTCCGGGATGGCGGGCGAGATAGTCGAGAAGGCGGAATTCGGTGGCGGTGGTGGTGGTTACCTCGCCTCTGACTTTGAGCTGCATGGCGTTGGCGTCGATGACGACCTCTTCGAAGCTGATCACGGTAGGCGCCGAGGGGCGCTCGAAGCGCCGCAGCACCGCTTTGACGCGAGCGACGAGTTCGCGGGTCGCGAAGGGCTTGGTGATGTAGTCGTCGGCGCCCAACTCGAGTCCGAGCACGCGGTCGTTCTCACTGGCGCGGGCGGTGAGAAAGATGATGGGCACGGTGGAGAGGCCGGGATGGTTGCGAAGACGCCGGCAGACGTCGAGGCCATCGCCCCCGGGCACCATGATGTCGAGCAGGAACAGGGCCGGCGCCTGGCGCTCCGCGTCGGGGATGAGATTGGTGGGAGTTTGGAACGGGCGCACATCGAAGCCCGCAGCTTCAAGATGATGCTGGACCAATCTTGAGATGTCGGCGTCGTCTTCCAGGACAAAGATGGTTTGGCTCAACCGGTCAGCCCTCGCCCAGCGGTCGTTCAAACATCATCTCCAGGACCGCCGGAAACTATGAACAGGGTAATACACGGAGGCAAAGAGATTGCAAACTTTATGTGAATTCGGCCGGGCGCTCCGGAGTGCATTCGAAGGGGCCGGCGAGGCCCCGGAATCTTCTTGACTGGCTTCGGCGTCCTCTGCAAGACTGCGTGCGCGTACCCGGTGCATCAGCCTCTTTCTTCGGCCCATGGTTCTCCGGCGGGGCGCGTGCGCGGCGGTCATGCCCTGGGCCGTTTCCGGTCCTCAGCATGGCCGCCCGCGGCGTTCGCCAGCATCGAGGCTGCGGCTCCGGAGTCCGCGTTTCGCATCACGAGGAGGAGACATGAAGAAGTACTTTGCGGAGCTGGCGGGCACCTTCATCCTGGTGCTCTTCGGCTGCGGGACGGCGGTTGTGGCCGGCGACAAGGTGGGCATCCTGGGCATCGCGTTCGCGTTTGGCCTGGCGCAGGTCGCGGCCATCTACGGAATCGGACCGATCTCGGGGGGACACGTGAATCCGGCGGTGAGCTTCGGGGTGTGGAGCGCGGGGCGCATGTCGCTCAAGGACATGATCGGCTACTGGGTGGGGCAATTCCTGGGTGCGATCCTGGCCTCGTGGGTGCTGTGGGTGATCGCGCGCGGGGTGGCGGGCGGATACAGCATTGCCGCAAGCGGGCTGGGGCAGGACGGCTGGGGACCGGGCTACCAGGGCGGCTACGACATGACCTCGGCGATCGTGTTCGAGTTTGTGGCCACGCTGATCTTCGTGGTGGTGATCCTGGGGTCGACGCAGAAGAGCGCGCCGGCGGGATTCGCGGGGCTGGCGATCGGCATCGCCCTGCTGGTGATCCACATCTTCGGCATTGCCATCACGGGGGTGAGCGTGAACCCGGCGCGCAGCCTGGGACCGGCGATCTTCGTGGGCGGCAAGGCGCTGGCGCAGTTGTGGCTGTTCCTGCTGGTGCCGAGCCTGGGCGGAATTACCGCCGGGCTGCTGTTCCGCAGCAAGGCGCTGGCGGCAGAGTAGCCGGAGAGCGGCCTGGAGATGATTGGGAGAGCAGTCGCAGGACGGACTGCTCCCCCAAGGGTAGCGACGGCGCGGCGGCCTGACGATCAGGCTGCGGCCGTATCGTGTTCGCACGCGGCGATGTACGCGACGACTGCTTCGCTCCAGCCGTCGATGTGGGTCCAGGAGCCGTAGCCGACGCCGTTGCGGTTGGAAGCCACGTTGACCATGTAGCCCTTGCCGCGCGGAGCATAGACGCGGTCGTGGGACTGCTCGTCGGTGATGACGACGATGCGGTCGTAGCCCTCGCGCGTGGCTGCCTCGACCCGGGCCAGCGCGGCGCCCAGGAAGGTTCCGGCGCGCGGCTGGCTGCGGTCGAGGGCATCGCGCAGGGCCATCCCGCGGCGCGAGGGAACGTGCACGGCGTCGTCGGAGAAGGTATAGAGGGTGACCTTCTCCGCCATCTCGCGCAGCAGGATGGCCAGGCCGAAGGCTGCGTCTGTACGGCGCATCTCGGAGCGCTGCGAGAGCGGCGAATCCATGGAGCCGGAGACGTCGACCAGCAGCATGGTGTGGCCGCGGAGGCGCTCCGCACTGCTGTGCAGGGCACGGAACATCGCCTGCTCCAGGGCATCTTCCCATTGCGGAGCGCTGCGCGCCGCGGCCAGAAACCGGAAGGGGAGAACGCGGTCCGGCCTCATGGCGGTGATGGCCGCGACAACCAGTTCTTCGTTCACGCCGGCCTCGCGGAGGTTGCGCAAGTTGCGAAGGAGGGCCAGCGCACCGAGCTTGCGCTCGATGAGCAGACGCTCCCAGACCTGCCGCTTCTCCGCGCCCGCTGCGCGTCCGGCCGCGGAGACGGCGACCTCCCAGGTATCCGGGGTGGCGAGCCGGTCTTCGGCCAGGCGCTTCCAAAGGGCCGCCTGGGCCTCGTCCGCGGGCCGCGCGTGGGCAAGGAAGAGAACGTCGCGCAAGCGCACCGCACCGGCGCGGTCGTACTTGGCCAGGGCGTACTCGTCGAACTTGCCGAAGGCGGCCGCCAGGCCCTTCTTGACCTGCGCGGAGAGAGGCTGACGGCCGCCGGCCCAGTAGATGGCGACAAACTCGCACAGCTCGTCGGCGCGCTGGATGACACGGGCCAGGGTCTCGGCCACGAGGCTGCGATGGGATGCGTGGCGCGCCATCTCCCGCACCAGCAGAAGCGGGGCATGGCGAAGCTTCATGCGCTCGCGCGCCTCAATGGCCAGCGCGGCCACCTCCGCGGCGGCCACCTGGGGGACAAGCTCGGCGATGCGGCTGGCGATCTGCACGCCGTCCTCGTAGAACTCGCCCTCCCACAACATGCAGGAGAGAACCGAGCGGCGCAGGGCCTGTACGGAATCGAGAACAGGGGCCGGCGCGCCCTCGTGGGTGCGGGGAGCGGGAGTCCGGTTGAGGTTTAGAAGATTCAGGCGCATTCTGTACCTCCCTTTGTTGATCGTGCAGTTTCGTAATTTTCCAGCTCTCAAAAGCGAGAGATGGGGCGCCCAAGTTCATTGGTTCGGCTACGAAATCACGGGGACAAAGTGTCAGTGTGGTCCGCCCAAGATATAGGAAGTGATTCAGCGGGCAGGCGGAGCGGAAGACGGCAGGGGCTAATGCCCGAAGCTTCAAAACTGGTGTGGCTGGGCACGAGTGAAGCCGACCCAACAAACAAAATCGGATTGTTGGGGCCCCGGCGAAGCCGTGCCCTGATACAAAACCCGATCGACGAGATTTGCGGCGCAGCCGATCAACTTTCCATACTGAGATCGTGCGCCGGGGAACCAGCGAAGAGAGCCGGACATCGGAGCCTCTGTCTTGCGGGGCCTTGCACTTCGGGACTGCGCCCCCGCTCCGCAAAGTAAGTGCTCCGGCAGGATCTCCGTTCCTGCGCGTCCCTGGTTGGCGGAGGAAGTAACTCGCTTCTTTCGCCACCGGCGCCTGAGTTATGAGCCAAGTTAGAGACGGAGCTCTCCCGGGCGCGCAGCGATGAAGATTGCGGCGCGCGAAGATAGCGACGGTTCTAACTTGCAGTTAGTTGACCCGAGGGAACAAACGAAGACAGGACGGTTTTCGAGTTTCAGTCGAAGTACCTGTGTTCTACGCCACTCGGGATATTCCGTTGTTCATGCGCTTTGCGTAGGAGCAGACACCGGAAGGTTAATTAGGATCGACCGACCACGCCCGGCGGCCGGGAAAGGTCTTGGTAAGACCTTCCAGCCTACGCATCGAGATTTGCGCTGTGTATCGCATCGGGCGTTCTCCTACGCAATTCGTACTTTGCCATAAGTGGATTGTGAAAAGCAATAGGGTCCAGTAACTTTTATGAAAATCATGGGGAACTTACCGGGATAACTTGCAAAGCGCGCGATTTCAGGGACGAGCCGATGGGGCCAGGGCGATAAAACGCAGGCGGACGTAATCGGCGGTCCAGTTCCCTTCCCCGTCGCGGAGTGCGGGGGCGAGAAGCTCGACGGCTTCGGCGACGGCGCGGTCGCGAAGGGCCTCGGGCAGGGTCTCGAGGAGGCCGCGGCGGAAGGTGCGAATCCATCCGTCCATGCCACCTTCGCCGAGGGCGGTGGGGCGGGGGATCAACTCGATCCTGCGAACCTGGAAGCCACTGGACGCGAGGCGGCGCTTGTATTCGGCGGGGGTGGGGTAGTAGTTGATGTTGTCCTCGAGGCCGGTGTGGCCGTGGCGCGCGACCACGGCCGCGAGGGCCACGCGGATGGCGGCGATGTTGCCAAAGCCGCCCATCTCGGCGACGAAGCGGCCGCCGGGGGCGAGGACGCGGCGGACCTCGGCGAGCATGGCGTCCTGCTCGCGAATCCAGTGGAGGACGGCGTTGGAGAAGACGGCATCGAAGGCGGCGTCCGGGTAGGGCAGCCGTTCCGCGGAGCCCTCGTCGACCTCGATGCCGAGAGAGCGGGCCGCGGCGGCCATCTGCGGCGAGGCATCGAAGCCGCGCACCTGTGCTCCAGTTTGCATGAGCTTCAGGGTGAGCCGGCCGTCACCGCAGCCGAGGTCGAGGATGCGCTCGCCGGGCTGGAGAGCGAGCCACTCGACAACCCCGCCCGCCAAACCGTGAACGAACGCTCCATTCTGCTGGTATGCGCGAGAATCCCATGTTTGCGGCACCGGCGCCTCCTGAGCTTCAGTTTCGCCAATCACGGCCCATAAGGCAAAGTAATTGGATTTTGCTGTTCGATAAGATTTGGTTATAGGGCCGGAGCTGGGGATGGCGGCCGACCGGTTTGGAGCCGCCGGGAGTTTCTGCCAGGCTCCATTCTGGTGCGGTCGCGGCGCGACTGAAGCCGTGCCCTGATAGAAGACCCTTCCTGCATCCAGTGTTTGCGCAGCCTGTGAAGCCGCGGCCCGCTGCAAGACCGGCTTCGCCAGGAGTCTTTGTGCAGCCTGCGAAGGCCGCAGCCCTCCATCCAACCGGCGACGACCCGGATGCGCTCAGATGGATTGGACGGGCAGGAGGGTGAGGTCGTCGACGAGTCCGACTTCTTTGTGGACGAAGGGCTCGCCGTAGCGCACGCCGGCAAGCTGGCCATAGTGGCGCGCCTCGGCGAAGGTGCGCTCGCGGATCTCCTCTTCCGGGACGAAGAGGCCGCTGCCCGCCTGCTGATTGGCGTACTGGGAGCGGTAGGCCATGAGGGCGGCGTGGCGCTGCTCGATGAAGGGGGTGATGTCCACGACGAAACTTGGGCGCACGTCGGCGTAGAGGCTGGCGTAGACGATCTTGAAGGGGCGATGGGGCTCCGCGCCGGTCTCGACTTTGGCGAGACCGGAGAGGAAGCAGGCCTCGTAGCCGAGCGGCGCCACGATGGCGTGATCGGGATGGCGGGCCTGCCAGTAGGGGAGAATGACGACGCGCGGACGCAAGATGCGCAGGATGCGGACGATTTTGATGCGGTTTTCGAGGGTGTTGGCGATGGCGCCGTCGGGCAGGTCGAGGGCCTGGCGCCAGCTCACGCCGAGGATGGCGGCGGCTTCAGCGGCTTCGCGGGCGCGGTCTTCGGCGGTGCCGCGGGTCCCGGCTTCGCCCTGGGTCAGGTCGAGGATGGCGGTGCGGAGGCCGCGGGCGGCCATGCGCAGGAGGGCGCCGCCGCAGGTCTGTTCGACGTCGTCCCGGTGCGCGGCGATGGCGAGAATGTCGGCTTGGGGATCAGAGGATCGGGGTTCGGCGGTCATAGAGGCTGTCTCCCACCCCGGCGGCCAAAGACGCCGCCGGGATGGGGCACCCAATTCAGTAGACGGTGTTGTCGGCGTCGGTGGTGGCGTCCATGTAGGCGACGTCGTAGGCGGTGCCGGTGACGGTCACGTACTGGTTGTCGAGGGCCGAACCGTCCTTGGTGGAGTAGATGTAAACCTGCCCGCCCTCGACGGCGTAGACCTTGTGCAGGCCTTCGACGTTGGCGATGCCGGTGGCGTCGCCCGCGTAGGGCTCAAGCAGGACGACCTTGCCAGTGGAGGTGTTGTACATGGTGAGGCAGCCGTAGGGCTGGCCGTTGTTGTAGCGTTCGCCCTCGGTGCACTGGATCATGCCGATCCAGAGGGTGTTATCGTCGCCCTCCAACATGCGGCTGGCGGTGCCGGGGGTGCCGTCGCTGATGGAGACGGGCGAACCGGCGGTCTGGCTGGCGAGATTCAGGACGGTGAGATGGCCGCCCCAGAAGCCGTCGGGCATCATCTGCTGGCCGACCACGTACATGGTGCTGGAGTCGACGAGGGCGTTGCTGGCTCCGCCGGGGACGGGGATGGTGCAGGAGGTGGCCCCGCCGCCTGACGGACAGGCCGCGGAGAGCGCGGCGGTGGTGGGCAGGGCGCCCGACTCCTCACCGAGGGTGAAGATCATGGGAGCGGTGGGAAGCAGAGAGACGGACGCGGTCGAGCCGCCGCACTCGGGGCCGCAGTTGAGGATGTAGGCGGTGCCGCCATCGGCGGAGAAGACGGCTTTGACGGGGCGGTCGAAGGTGAGCGGCGCGCCGTAGCTGTTCCCGGTGGAGTCGACGTTATCCGGGCTCTGGGCCTGGAAGAGGCACCAGGTGGGCGCGGTCTGGGGCTCGCAGTCGACGGCCGCCCTGGGCCAGGTGGAGGACCCGCCGGAGTAGGCCTGGCTCTGGGCGGAGGAGAGCTGGCGCGGATAGTAGATGTAGTCGGAGTTCTGGACGAAGGCGAGGGCGACGGTGCCTCCGGGGTTGACGCTGACCCTGGATATGCCGGGAAGGCTGAGCGGCACGCTGGCGCCGGTATTGCGATTCACGATGGTGAGGACGCGGGCCTGCTGGTTGGAGGCAAAGACGTACTGGCCGTTCCGGGTGATGAAGATGCTGGTGGAGAGCCCGTTGAGGCCGGAGACGGTGCCGGTGGTTTTTTCGGTGCCGTAGTCGGCCAGGGTGAAGCTGCCGTCGCCGTAGCCGTAGACGGCGCCGAGCTGCTCTTCGGGCATGTTCTGGATGGAGATGGGCAGGGCGCCGCCGTAGCCGGAGAGCGAGAAGGAGGCGGGCTGGCCGGTGTATCCGTAGCGGATGTCGTAGTAGGCGTCCACGATCTCCAGGGTTCCCTTGCTGAGGACGCCGGGGTTCTGGATGGCGATGAGGATGCGGTTGAGCAATCGGCTGGGAGGCAGGTTGCGGCCAGCGAAGTAGGTCGTTCTGCCACAGCCAGCCAGTGCCGCCGCGGCCACAAGGGCGGCAGCAGCGCTTATCCAAAGACTTCTCTTCTTCAAAATCCGTTCCCTCGATCGAAGCACGGCCCGGGCCGCGCATGGAGCAAAGCCGGGGTTAACTGGTACGGCACCGCCGCTTGCTTGCGGCCGCGGCGACCTGTGGACGGCGTCGGCGCGGTCCAGCTACCCGGGTTTTGCCGTAGCGCCGCGGCGGGCGCAGCACGTACAGATTGATGGCGACATCCGGATCCATTTGGGCCGCGAACCCGCGGCCGCGGAACCGGTTGCATTCCTGCTTATGACTCCCGAAGTATAACAAAGCGAGCCCGCCCGTTGGCGGCGCGGAGCCGGGTGACTTAACATCGCAAGTGCATGACAGCTTTCGGCGAAATGTTTGACCAGAGGCCGGTGCTGGCCGATGGGGCGATGGGGACGGTGCTCTACGCGCGGGGCGTGGCGATCAGCCGGTGCTACGACGAGTTGAATCTGTCGGACCCGAAGCTGGTGCTCTCGGTGCACGACGAGTACCTGCAGGCGGGCGCGGAGATCCTGGAGACGAACACGTTCGGCGCCAATGCCTTCCGGCTGGCGCGGCACGACATGGCCGAGAAGCTGGCCGAGATCAACACGGCGGGCGTGCAACTGGCGCGCAGGGCCGTGGAGCGGTTCAAAGAGAAGCAGGGCGGCGCGGCGTGGGTAGCCGGGGCGGTGGGGCCGCTGGGGGTGCGGCTGGAGCCGCTGGGCAAGACGGGGCTGGAGGAAGCGCGGGCGGCCTTTGCCGGGCAGATCCGGGTGCTGGCCGCGAACGGCGTGGACCTGGTGATTGTGGAGACCATGCCGGCCCTGAACGAGGCGCACGAGGCGCTGATGGCGGCGCGGGATGTGGCGCCGGAGCTGGCGGTGCTGGTGATGGTGACGGTGGACGACGACTCCAACTGCCTGGACGGGTCGTCGCCGGAGATGGCGGCGGCGCTGCTGACGGAGTGGGGTGCGGACGCGGTGGGGGTGAACTGCTCGACGGGGCCGGCCAGCGTGCTGACGGCCGTGGAGAAGATGCGCGGGGCAACCACGCTGCCCCTGGCGGCGATGCCCAACGCGGGGATGCCGCGGGCGGTGGAGGGGCGCAACGTCTACCTGATTTCGCCGGAGTACATGGCCAGCTTTGCGCGCAAGGCGATCGGCGCGGGAGCGCAGGTGGTGGGCGGGTGCTGCGGGACGACGCCGAACCACATACGCGCCATGCGCGCGGCGATGCGGGCGCTGGACGAACAGCCGGCGGTGGAAGTGCCGGGCACGGCGCCGGCGATCCGCAGCGAGACGCCGCCCGCGCCGCTGGGCGAGCGCTCGCGGCTGGGGGCGATGATTGCGGCGGGCCGGTTTGCGACGCTGGTGGAGATCGAGCCGCCCAAGGGGATCGACTGCGCGCGGGAGATTGAAGGGGCGCGGATGCTGGCGGGGCTGGGGGTGGACGCGATCAACGTGCCGGACTCGCCGGGGGCGTCGGCGCGGATGAGCGCGCAGAGCCTGTGCATCCAGATTCAACAGCACACGGCGATGGAGACGGTTCTGCATTACACCTGCCGGGACCGCAATATTCTGTCGATTCAATCAGACTTGCTTGGGGCATCGTCGATCGGGCTGCGTAACCTTCTGTGCATGACCGGAGACCCGCCCAAGCTGGGCAATTATCCTGACGCGACTGCAGTGTTTGACGTTGACTCCATCGGTCTGGTCAACATGGTGCGGCGGTTGAATCACGGGCTGGACATCGGGGCGAATCCGATTGGCGGGAGCACGAATTTTACGATTGCGATTGCGGCCAATCCGGCGGCCCCGGACATGGAGGACGAGCTGCGGCGGTTCGCGTACAAGGTGGAGGCGGGCGCCGAGTACGCGATCACGCAGTCGGTCTTCGATCTGCGGCTGCTGGAGGATTTCCTGGAGCGGATCCGGGAGCACCGGATTCCGGTGATCGCGGGGATCTGGCCGCTGGCGAGCCTGCGCAACGCGGAGTTCATGAAGAACGACCTGCGGGTGGCGATGCCGGAGGAGATCATGCTGCGGATGGCGCAGGCGGATACGCCGGAGGCGGCGCGGCAGGAGGGGATCCGCATTGCGCAGGAGATGGTGGAGGCGCTGCGGCCTTACGTGCAGGGGGTGCAGGTGAGCGCGCCGTTTGGCAGCTACGCCGCCGCGGCCGAGGTGATTGCGAGCGTGCTGCCGCAGAGGGCGTAGTGGGAGAGAGCGTGCTGGAGCTTCTTTCGGCCAGGCAGGGCCATTTTCTGCTGGAATCGGGCCACCACGGCGAGCTCTGGCTCGATCTTGAATCTCTTTGCCTGCGGCCGCGACGGGTGCAGAGGCTGGCGGCGGAGCTGGCCTCTTCCCTCTCGGAGCTCCGTCTCGACGCGGTCTGCGGCCCTCTTGTGGAGGGTTCGTTTGTGGCGTTGCTGGTGGCGATGCAGATGAATGTTCAGTTCACGTATGCGGAACGGTATTCCCGCGCGACCTCCGACTCGCTTTACCCGATGGGCTATCGCATACCGGCGTCCTTGCGGAGCGGTCTCGAAGGGAAGCGAGTGGCTATCGTGAACGACGTGATCAATGCGGGATCGGCGATCCGGGGGACGTTTGCCGATCTTGAAGAGTGCGGGGCGGTGGTAACAGCCATCGCGACCCTGCTCACGCTGGGAACGGCTGCCGCCGCGTTCGCAGCGGGCAAAGGGGTTCCCCTGATCAGCCTGGGAACGATGCCGAATCGGCTGTGGGCGGCCCCGGAGTGTCCCCTGTGCAGCACCGGGATTGCCTTGGAGGATGTAGCGTCCTTCTCTGCGCAGCGTTCAATTTGACCTGGAGTAAGCCACTATGCCGACGTTTGAAGAATCGCTGAAGAAGCTCGAAGCCATCGTGGATCAACTGGAAAAGGGCGACCTGGCGCTCGAAGAGTCGCTGAAGCTCTTCGAGGAGGGGGTGGGCTTGTCGGCCACGTGCAAGCAGGAGCTGGATGCGGCCGAGGGCAAGGTGCAGATGCTGGTGAAGCAGCGGGACGGGTCGGTGAAGACGGAACCGTTTTTGGCGGAGAAGCCGTTTTGAAGGCAGGGGGCAGGGCTTAGTTGGTGTGGCCTGCGATTTGACCTTCGCGCAGTAACCGGCACTTGTGGAATTTGCCCCTACGGGATGACTGCCCGCCGCTGTTCCCCAGCAGCCTGTGGCGCAAGTCAAAACTTCGCTAAGACCTTCCCTCAGCGGCTAAAGCCGCGCTGATTCTTAAGCCTCTTACGGCACGATTGAAGTCGTGCCCTTTCAAAACGAGACTTTCACCACAGGCTAGGACTCTGACCGCATGATTTTGTACATTCCCACCCATTCCGCGGTGAGGCTGCGGAATGGATGGGGCACCCAGCGAGGTACAAATACTAGTCCCTATTCCCTGCCCTCTGTTCCCTGCTCCTTTTTTCCGCGAACCCCGCTGCGCCTGGCGAGCCGCGCCAGAACAGCTTGTTCGCGAAGAACCTGCTTGAGCGGGCGCGCAGGCGTACCCCAGAGGACGGTGCCGGGCTTGAGGCCTGCGTTGGTGACGGTGGCGCCGGTGAAGACGCCGGCCTGGCCGCCGAGGATGACGCCAGCGCCGACTTTGACGTGGTCGCCGATGCCGACCTGACCGGCGAGGACGGCGCCCTTGCCGATGGAGGATGAGCCGGAGATGCCGGTGAGGGCGACGAGGATGACGTCTTCGCCGATGTCGCAGTTGTGGCCGATGTGGACGAGGTTGTCGATCTTGACGCCGCGGCGGATGCGGGTTTCGGCGAGGGCGCCGCGGTCGATGGTGGAGTTGGCGCCGATCTCGACGTCGTCTTCGACGGTGAGCGTGCCCTGCTGGGGGAACTGGGTGTAGGCGCCGGAGACGGCGTCGCGGACGTAGCCGAAGCCGTCGGCGCCGAGGACCGCACCGGCGTGGACGACGACGCGGTTGCCGAGGATGGTTCCGGAGTACAGGACGGCACGGGGATAGATGCGGCAGAGCTCGCCGACGCGGACGCCGCAGCCGAGGACCGCGCCGGCTTCGACGCGGGTGCCGGCGCCGACGTGGACGTAATCGTCGAGGACGACGTGGGGGCCGATGCTGACCGCTTCAGCGAGCTGGACGTGGGCGCCGAGGACGGCGGTGGGATGGACGCCGGCGGCGGGCTGCGGGGGCTTGAGGAGCCTGGCGGCACGAGCAAACCAGAGGCGGGGCTGGTCGGCTTCGACGATGCAGCGGTCGGGCGGACAGGCGAGCGCGCCGGGGCGGAGGACGACGACGCCGGCGTAGCCTGCGAGGGCTTTTTGCGCGGAGGGTGCGTCTTCGGCGAAGACGACGTCGGAGGGGCTGGCGAAGGCGGCGGAGCTGACGCCGTCGACCTGCCACTCGGGGGTGCCCTGGACGAGTTTGCCGCCGAGGGCCTGGATGAGTTCGCCTAGGGTCATGGGTTTCCTCCGGTGCGGGTGTGTGGCGTCAGTAGAGGGGTGGCTCGCCGGGCGGGCGGGTCTTCCAGCGGCGGTGAATCCAGAGCCACTGGTCAGGATAGCGTCTGATCCAGGACTCGAGGGCGGCCGTGCAGCGCTGGGTGCCTTCGAGGATGTCCTGGGCGATGTTTTCGGTGTGGGGGATTTCGATCTCGGGGGCGAAGTGGAGGACGTAGCGATGCTCGGCGGGCTCCCAGAGCATGAAGCCGGGGAGGACGGCGGCGCCGGTTTTTCGGGCTACGTGGGCGAGGCCGGTGGCGGTGCAGGCGGGGATGCCGAAGAACTGGACAAAGGCGCCCTGGGGCGGGGTCATGTTGGTGTCCATGAGGATGCCGACGGGTGCGCCGGCGCGCATGGAGGCGAGGAGGCCGCGGCCGAAGTCGTCCTTGTGGAAGACGTGGTTGCCGTGGAGGCAGCGGATGCGGTTGACCCAGGCGTCGAGGCGGCGGTTGTCGAGGCGGCGGATGACCATGCCCATGGGGTGGCCCATGAGGGAGTGGTAGAAGCTGGACAGCTCCCATGCGCCGAGGTGGCCGGTGACGATGAGGACGCCTTGGCCGCGGGCTTTGGCGGCGAGGTAGCGCTCGAGGCCGTCGGTGCGCAGCCAGCTGCGGGTGTTTTCCGGGGTGTAGCGGGTCATGCGGCAGAACTCGACGAGCTGCCAGCCGAGATGGCGGTAGACGCCGCGCAGGATTTTGGTTCTGGTTGGGGAGGGGATCTCGGGGAAGGCCAATTGAAGATTGCGCACGCCGACACGGCGGAGGCGGCCGAAGCAGCAGTAGACGGCGAAGACGACAAGGCCGGCGACAAGGCGGGCGGCTGCACGCGGCAAGCACCCGAGAAGGCGCGCCACGGCGACGACCAGCACATACTCGATCCATTCCAGCATCGCGCGGAGGCAAAGACTCAGTGTAGACGGTGGAATCGGGTGCAGAGAGGCTGCGCGCGAAGTGGCTTTGCCGGGGGCATAGGGTTCGGTGCGGTCTTTTGAGGACAAAGGCGGCAGGATGGCGCCGCTTCGCGGCATCGCGCGTCGGCAAGTTGGCGGGTCCATCGAGTTCTCGCGCACGCACTCGGGCCCGCCGTTGATTTTGGGCCATTTGCGGCACGGTTGAGTTCGCGGCGGCGCCTGAGGGCTGAAGATCCGGCGGAATCGTCGTGACCCTGCCTTTTCCGGATGCCTCTGAACGCTGAGCCGGGCGCATTCGTCTATCTTGCTGTTAAGGCTGATAACCTTGGACGTGAAAGCCCTGGAAGGAAGCGCCGGCGCTTAGCCGGCGGGCGGAGCGATGGCAGAGTTTGTAATCAGGCTGGCGGACGAGCGCGGCCGGGTGCAGGAACAGGTGCAGACGGGCGCGACGGCCGAGGAGTTGCGGGCGCGGTTCATCCACGCCGGGTACCACGTGTTCTCAGTGCGCTCGCGCAGCGGCGCGGGGCTGCTGGCGCGGCGCAAGGTCAAACTGGAGCCATTCCTGATCTTCAACCAGCAGTTTCTGACGCTGATCCGGGCCGGTCTGCCGATCCTGAGCTCGCTGCAGATGCTTAAGAGGATCCAGAAGAACGCCCAGTTCTCGGGCCAGCTGGACGATGTGTCGTCGCGGGTGAAGACGGGCGAGGCGCTGTCTTCGGCGTTCGAGGCGCAGGGCGGATTTCCGCTGATGTACACCACGACGCTGCTGGCGGGCGAGCGGGCCGGCAACCTGCAGGAGGTGCTGGACCGGTACGTGGGCTTCCAGAAGATGGCGCTGGCCTTCCGCAAGAAGCTGACCACCTCGCTGATCTATCCGGCGGTGCTGCTGGCGCTGGTGAGCGGCCTGATGATCTTTCTGTTGACGGTGGTGGTGCCGCAGTTTGCGGTTCTCTACGACGAGATGGGGTCGAAGCTGCCGGCGATGACGACCGATCTGCTCAGCTTCGGGAAGTGGATGCAGCATCATTTTCTATGGCTGCTGCTGATTGCCGGGGCGATTGCGGGGGGCTTTTACCGCTTCTCGATCACGGAGCGCGGCCGCGACGTTGTGGATGATTTTCGCGTGGGGCTGCCGGTGTTCGGGATGATCTGGCTGAAGTACCAGGTGGCGCTGTTCTCGCGCACGCTTTCAACGCTGCTGACGGGGGGATTGCCGCTGGTGCCCTCGCTGGAGACGGCGGCGCGGTCGATCTCGTCGCGCAAGGTCTCAAAGGCGGTGTTTTCGTCGGTGAGCACGGTGCGCGAGGGCAAGAGCCTGGCAGAGTCGCTGGCCGGGACGGGCGCCTTTCCGAACCTGGCCACGGAGATGATCACGGTGGGCGAACAGACGGGGGCGCTGCCGCAGATGCTGAACTCGGTGGCCGAGTTTTTCGAAGAGGACGTGAGCACGGCGCTGACGGCGGCGATGGCGCTGGTGGAGCCGGCGATCCTGATCATCATGGGGGTGGTGGTGCTGTTCATTCTGGTTTCGCTTTACCTGCCCATCTTTTCGCTGGGGCAGACGGGCGGGATGTAGGAGCGAGGAGTTATGGCCGATGCGGGTGTGATGACGCTTCCGACTGCGGTGGCGGGCGATGAGCGGGCGCAGGCCGAGGAGCTGGCGCGGCGGTACCGGGCGGAGTTTGTGGATCTGAAGAACTTCAAGATCCAGCACGATTTGCTGCGCACGGTGCCGGTGGAGCTGATGTTCCGCTACAACTTTGTGCCCATCGAGCAGCGGCCGGAGGCGCTGGCGATCGCGGTCAGCGACCCCTCGCGGCTGATGGTGCTGGACGAGATCTCCGGCCTGCTGGGACAGCGCATTCTGGCGCGCGTGGCCACGCTCTCGCAGATTACCGACCTGCTGAAGAAGACGGAGCAGTCGCAGCGGGTGCTGGACGAGGCCAGCGAGGGGCTGACCTTCGACGTGCTGACGGGCGATGAGAATCCCGACGAGAATATCTCGATCGAGAAGCTGACCAGCGAGGCCGAGGACATCAGCCCGATCATCCGGCTGGTGGACACCACCATCTTTACCGCGCTGGAGCGGCGGGCCTCCGATATTCACATCGAGACCAACGACGACTCGGTGGTGGTGAAGTACCGGATCGACGGGGTGCTGCAGCCGGCCATGGCGCCGATTGCGCGGGAGCATCACTCGACGATTTTGAGCCGCGTGAAGATCATGAGCGAGCTGGACATCGCGGAGCGCAGGGTGCCGCAGGACGGGCGCTTCCGGGTGCGCTACAAGGGCCGGCTGATCGACTTTCGCGTCTCGATCATGCCCACGGTTCATGGCGAGAACGCGGTGCTGCGCGTGCTCGACAAGGAGTCGATGAGCGAGAAGTTCAAGCGGCTGACCCTGGACGTGGTGGGCTTTGCCGAGGAGGACCTGCGGCGGTTCCGGCGGTACATCCGCGAGCCGTACGGGATGGTGCTGGTGACGGGGCCGACGGGATCGGGGAAGACGACGACGCTGTATGCGGCCCTCAACGAGATCAAGAGCGACGAGGACAAGATCATCACCATCGAGGATCCGGTGGAGTACCAGATCCGGGGGATCACGCAGATTCCGGTGAACGAGAAGAAGGGGCTGACGTTTGCGCGCGGGTTGCGGTCGATCCTGCGGCATGATCCGGACAAGATCCTGGTGGGCGAGATCCGCGACCAGGAGACGGCGCAGATTGCGATCAACTCGGCGCTGACGGGGCACCTGGTGTTCACCACGGTACACGCGAACAACGTGGTGGACGTGCTGGGACGTTTTTTGAACATGGGCGTGGAAGCGTACAACTTTGTCTCCGCGCTCAACTGCATTCTGGCGCAGCGGCTGGTGCGGACGGTGTGCGAGTACTGCACGCGAACGGTGAGCTACGACGACGAGACACTGCGGGCGGGCGGTCTGGACGCGGCGGAATGGCATGGGTTCGGATTTCGCGAGGGCGCGGGGTGCATCGAGTGCGGGGGGACCGGGTACCGCGGGCGCACGGCGATTCACGAGCTGCTCGACCTGACCGATCCGATTCGTGAGTTGATTCTGGAGAAGAAGCCCACCTCCGAGGTGCGGAAGCTGGCGCAGAAAGAGGGCATGACGTTCCTGCGCGAGTCGGCCCTGGACCGGGTGCGGCGGGGGCTGACGACGCTGAAGGAGATCAACAAGGTCACGTTTATCGAGGCTTCGCGGTGAAGACAGTGGTCAGTGGACAGTGGACAGTGGTCAGTAGTCAGTGGTCAGTGGACAGTGATCAGTGATCAGTGGACAGGGGTCAGGGGTCAGTGAGCAGCGGGCGGCGGGGGCGGAGATCGGGAAACGATAGAGGCTGAGCGAGAGAGAACAGGACAACGGGTGCAATCGTTATTGAGCAAGATGAAGACGGGGGCGCGGCCCGGGGGACGGCCGCCGGCGGCGGTGGAGATTTCGCCGGAGGGGGTTCTGGCGGCGGCCCTGCCGGCGGCGGGACAGGCGCCGGTTTATGCCTTCGAGCCACTGGCGGCGGGAGCGCTGGCGCCGGGGGTGGCCGAGCCCAATCTTCATGCGCCGGAGGCCGTCGCTGCGGCGATGCGGTCGACCCTCGGCCAGGCGGGGGCGCGCAGCCGGTCGGTGACGGTGGTGCTGCCGGACCTGGCGGTGCGGGTGTTTGTGCTGGACTTCGATTCCCTTCCCGCGAAGGCGTCGGAGGCGGTGCCGGTGCTCCGCTTCCGTTTGCGCAAGATGGTCTCCTTCGACGTGGAACACTCGGGTGTGGGCTACCAGGTGCTGTCGCAATCGAAGACCGAAACCAAGGTGCTGGTCGCGATTCTGCCGGGGCCGATATTGGCCGAGTATGAGAACGCGGTGCGCAGCGCGGGGTACGAGCCCGGCGCGGTGCTGCCGTCGAGTCTGGCCGGCCTGGAGGGGCTGGATTCGATGGAAGCGGTTCTGAGCGTGAATCTGAGCCGGGAGGCGCTGACCACAAGCATTGCCAACGGCAACGACCTGCTGCTCTACCGGACGCTGGAGCTTCCCGAGGACGCCGGTTTGCGGCTGGCCGAGATCCAGCGCGGCATCGCGGTTGCCGCGGCGTATTTTGAAGACAAGCTGGGCGCCCGTCCGCGTGCGCTTTACTATGCGGGGCGGGAGGATTCGCGGAGTTTTGCGGGCTGGATCGAGGATCATGGGCTGGAGGTGGTCGACGCGGGCCGCCCCGATACCGGCGCGGCGACCAGCCTGGGCGGGGCCAGCGTGGCGGGTGTGGCCGGCGCCCTGGCGGGGGTGCGGTAGATGCGGATTTCGCTCAATCTGGCCACCCGGCCCTTTGCCGATCAGGGACCGATTCTGAAGCGGCTGCGGATCGGAATGGGGGTCCTGGCGGTGGTGTCGGGCGCGCTGGTGTTTGGCCTGCACGCGCTGCACAACAAGGCGGAGGCGGCGCGGGCCCGGGCGCACTCGCTGGACGGCGCGATCGCGCAGGCCGCGGGCGAGAAGCAGGGGTATATCGACATGATGAAGGAGCCGTCGAACGCGCGGCTGCTGGGGCAGACGGCGATGCTCAACAAGCTCTTCGACGAGAAGGCGTTCTCGTGGACGCTCACCATGGAGAGCCTGGAGACGGTGCTTCCGGCGGGCGTGCAGGTTTCCACCATCGAGCCGGTGCGGGAGAAGGACGGCCACACGACGCTCCACCTGCGCGTGCTGGGACCGCGCGACAAGGGCGTGGAGTTCGTAAGCAACCTGGAGCGGTCGAAGCGGTTCCTGGTGCCGCGGATCGTGGGCGAGAGCGCGGAGAACAACGGAGGACCGGGGCAGAAACTGGAACCGGTGAGCGACACCAACCCGTTCAGCTTTGAGCTGGAGGCCGAGTATAACCCTCCCTCGGCCGAGGAGATGAAGCGGGCGGAATCGGAGAGCAAGCAGGCGGCGAGCGCGGCGGCCGCTGAGAGAAGACCGCGGCGGGCCGCGCAGGCGGAGAGAGTTCCAGGCCGGCCTCCCTATCGGGGAATGCCCAAGGCGGGCAAGCCGGATCCCGATGTTTACCAGAGACCGGGAGGGCCGCAATGAGCAAGGGTCCGGCACCGACTTTGCGGGAGCGGCTGACGTCGCCGGTCACCTGGCACTATGTGGGTTTCTGCGTGCTGGCGGCGATCGCGATTGTGCTGGGTGTGCGCTTTGCCCTGGACTGGGCGGCCATCGATACTCACTCGACCGACGCGCTGGCGGGCAAACAGGTGCAGCTGGCGGCGCTGCGGCTGCAGACGGCGCCTCTCGAAGGGCTGGACCAGCGCATTGCCAAGACCCGCGACGAGTTGAAGGCGTTCTACAGCAAGCGCATCCCGCCGGATTACTCGTCGATCGAGACGAGCATGAGCAACCTGGAGGTCAACTCCGGGGTCCGGCTGTCGCGGGCGGAGTATTCGCAGGGCGCCCCGGGGCAGAACCTGACCGAGATCACGATGGACGCGGCGATCAGCGGCGACTATCCGTCGATTATGCGCTTTGTGAACAGCATCGAGCGGGCGCAGACGTTCTATATCATCCGGCAGATGGCGCTGACGGGGGAGCAGAACGGGCTGGTCAATCTGCGCATCCGGGTTTCAACGTGGCTGCGTCCGGCCGATGCGGCGGCCAGCGGACTGCCGGCGACGCCGTCTTTGAGCAAGGGCGAGGCCGGGGCGGAGAGCGGCGGCGCGGGCGCGCCCGAGGAGCAGGAATAGCCATGGCGATGCGGCTGGGGACGGAGAACAAGCGCCAGGTCTATCTTGTGATCGGGCTGTTTGCGGCGATCGCGGCGATTGGCGGGTGGGAGCTCTACCAGAACTTCTCGG
>Ga0335072_10001701_pt1 | contig 35162 bp, 30 predicted proteins | sample Lox_Sample_21_FD_206725 | JGI IMG/M metagenome (GOLD analysis project Ga0335072, IMG submission 206725) | Soil microbial communities from Loxahatchee National Wildlife Refuge, Florida, United States - Lox_Sample_2.1 | ecosystem: Environmental > Terrestrial > Soil > Wetlands | place: USA... | reverse complement strand
AGCCGCACCAGACCATCACGGATCCGCCGCTGGTGCAGATGCTCTACAAAATATTCCTGTTTACCAGCTTGTTCCTGGTGGTCGCCACCGTGACCGGCATCGCCTTCGGCGGATTCCGCATCCTCATTAAGCACTGGTGGCCCGGCAAAGTGTTTGACCGGCCGGAAAATATTGAAGTTCTCCAGTTGGGCCTTACCGGAAAAAAAATCGATCCCAGCGACATGTATTGAGACGGCTGTTGCCCCAAGGCATGTAGCGGCGGGTTTATCCCGCCGTACAGCGGCGTACTGCTACACCGCGCCCGATCCTTCTCAGATGGCCGCTTCGGCCGACTTGGGATTGCGTACAAGGGTGCGGCAGGCGTTGCAGAAATTGCTGGTCTTCAGGTCAATCCACTCCACGCCATGCGACGGGGCCATCACGCACTGGTAATCTTCACAATGTGCCAGCGTGCAGGTATGCCCCAATTCGTGCGTCGCTTCCTTCAGAAGCCGCTCGCGCATCAAAGCGGGATTGCCGGGTAGGCCGTAAAACTCCTGTCGCAGCCGGTGCGCCGAGACCAAGGCACAATTCCCCTGCAGCTGCGCTTCCCCAAATACAAACGTAAGAATGGGAATATACAAGTCGACTAACGTCACGCCCAAAAGACGGGTAGACCCGGGTGCCTGCCTCTTCACCAAATGCGCCAGGATCTCCGTGGATTGATACTGCTGCCGGGTCAGGTTATACGCGAACTGCGGCTCTGGTTCTGCGGGAAGAATCTCGCAAGGAACGGGGAACTCGCGGCTCAAGCCCATACGGAGTTCCGCCAGAAGTTCAGCGGGAACCGAACCGAACGGCAAGAGCTGGATTTGCTTCACAGCGCAGACGCCGCCTCTCGTTTCCAACCGTATTTTTTCAGCTTATTGTGCAGCGTGACCCGGTCGATGTCGAGAACCTCGGCGGCCAGCGTCTGGTTGCCCTTGCATTCCTGAAGAACGGAGAGGATGTGCTCGCGCTCGACATCGTCAAGCGTGCGCGGCGCGTTTTCTGTCACCGGAAGCCGCAACGCGAAATCTTCCTCGCGGATTTCCGGCTCTTGCGCCACCACCATGGCGCGCTCGATGGCGTTTTCCAATTCGCGCACGTTGCCGGGCCACTGGTAATGATCCATCAGAGCCATCGCCGCCGGCGCCACGCGCGTAATGCGCTTGTTCATGGACGCCGAGAATTTGCGGATGAAGTGTTCCACGAGGATGGGGATGTCTCCCTTGCGCTCGCGCAGCGGGGGCAACACGATCTGGAACACGTTGAGACGATAGAACAAGTCGGGGCGGAAGGTGCCCTCGTCGACCAGTTTCTGAACATCCTTATTCGTGGCCGCGATGCAGCGGAAGTCCACGTGAATGGGATGTGTGCTGCCCACGCGGGTAATTTCTCGCTCTTGCAGCACGCGCAGCAGGTCGGTCTGCGTTTTCAGGCTGATGTCGCCGATCTCGTCGAGGAAAACCGTGCCGCCGTCCGCTACCTCGAAGCTGCCCTTTTTGCGGTATTGCGCTCCGGTGAACGCGCCTTTTTCGTGGCCGAAGAGCTCGCTTTCCAGGAGCGTTTCCGTAAGAGCGCCGCAATGGATGACCACCAGCGGGTTGTAGTGCCGCGGGCTGGCCGCGTGAATCGCGCGGGCGCACAGTTCTTTGCCGGTACCGCTCTCGCCGGTGATCAGCACCGTCGCATCCGTGGGGCCCACGGTTTGAATCGCCTCGAACACACGGATCATCGCCGAGCTTTGCCCAACCAGTTCCTGCGGCCGCACCACCGAAGCTACCGTTTCCCGCAACCGTTCATTCTCCGCCTTCATCCGCTGGTGCGAGAGCGCATTATGCACCGTGTGCGCGATATCATCCGGATCGAATGGCTTGGAGACATAGTCATACGCGCCGTTTTTCAACGCGGCCACCGCGGTTTCCACGGAAGCATAGCCGGTCATAATGATCACCAACATGTCCGGGTCGATCTCGTGCATGCGGCGCTGCAACTCCACGCCGTCGGTGCCCGGCATTTTTATGTCTACCAACGCCAGGTCAAAGCGCTTCGCCGCCATTTTGGCCAGAGCATCGTGGGCGCTTTCGGCCACGGCAACGTCGTATCCTTCTTCGCGGAACCATTTGTCGAGGGAGTCGCGGACGATCAGTTCGTCGTCGACGACCAGTAAATTGGCTTTTGTATTCATGGCATTACACTCCTGGTCCGACCAAGTTTGCGGGAATGCTTTTCGGCGTAGCACTGCTGGGTTGCAATGGAAGACTAATGGTGAAGGTCGTTCCGCGGCCGGGCTCGGATACGACATCAATTTTTCCCCCATGACGATCCACGATGTTGCGGCTGATGGCCAGGCCCAGACCCAATCCGCGCCCCCGCTCTTTGGTCGTAAAGAACGGCTCGAACATCTTGGCAATGACTTCCTTGGGCATGCCGACTCCGTCGTCCCGCACTTCCAGCTGCACGGAGCCTCCGCCGGGACTGGTTCGCGAAGCCAGCGAAAGGTTTCCGCCGTTGGGGATAGCATCAATGGCGTTCATCACCAGCGCCAGCAACACTTGCTCGATTTGGCCGTTGTCGCAGCGAACCGCGGGCAAGGACTTCTCCAGGTCGAGATGCAGTTCAATGTTCTTCAGTGTGAGTTGGTGCTGCACCAGGCGGACGCAGCGGTCGATCACGCTATTCAAGTCCGAAGGCTCCATGTTCACCGACGTGGGACGGCCAAAGGTCATCAGGTTCTTTACGATCTCTCCGCAGCGGCGGCTTTCCGATTCCATCAAATCCAGCATCGCCACGTTTTCGGCGTTTGGCTCCGGTTCTTTGCCCAGGCGTTTCTTCAACAGTTTGGAGTACGTCAGAATCCCCGCCAGCGGATTGTTGATTTCGTGCGCGACCACCGCCGCCAATTTCCCGATCGACGCCATCCGTTCGACCCGCAGCATCTCCTCCTGCGCGCCGCTTAGTTCCCGCGTTTTCTGCTCCACCCGTTCTTCCAGCGTATGGTTCCACGCGTTGATTTCCTGGTTGGCGCGCTCCAACTGCGAACTCATAGCGTTAAAAGAGTCCGCTAACTCCTGTAGTTCGCCGCTGGATTGATAAGGGATCTGATAACCAAGTTCGCCCGAACCCAAACGGCGCGTCCCTTCGGTTAAGGCCGACAACGGCCCCTGGAGCATCCAACGGACGAATGCGGAGATCAACAGGCCAACGCCGAGGACCGCCAGGATCGTGTAGATCAGCACCTGCCGTGTGCTTTCCGCTACGTTGCGTTCGCTGCTCGCCAGCGAGATGTTGGTATCCAAAATTCCCAGGATTTTCATCTCTGCCGGATGCGCATGGCATGCCGCGCTGCTGCACGAGGGCGAATTTTCGATGGGATCGATAACACCGAGAGCGCGTTCGTTATTGGGCAGCCGGTAAGTGCGAAAGGTCTGTCTCAAGTCAGCTAGGTCAATGGCGCTGGTACCCGAGGGCGCCACGTCCTGCGCTTTCATGTTGCGATCGACGAATTTCGTGATTTCCGTGGGATCCGAGGAAAAGCTGATGCGGCCCTGGTCGTTGATAATGCGGATGCGCACCATGCCGGGCTCGTCGGCCATTTCGGTGATGCTGTGATACAGCCCATCGCGCTGGTTGCGCAGCATGTAATACGAAGTGTTGCGTTTGATCACGCTACTGATCCGCGCCGCGTCTACCAACGCGTCTTTTTCCAGGTGCCGCCGGTGCAACTGAATATTCAAGTAGCCCAAAACGCCGAAAACGATGGCCATGGTGGAGACCAGCACGACCAGGAGTTTGCCACTCAGGCTGCTGGCGAGCCTTGTCCAGCGCGCAACTATTCCCGGCTTGGCTTTAGGTTTCCACATTCGAGAGTTCGGGCACCTGTACTTCCACAGATTCTGCTTCTGCCACGACTTCGGGCACCACCTCATGGCTGAAAATCGGCAAATACTTTGCGGCTAGCGCAAACACCGCAAAACCACCACCGATGATCGAGAACGTAACCGCAAGTTCTGACCACTTCGGAACATAGTGCTGGCGCGACGCGGCCTCCATGCCGGTGACGGCCACGTTCAAGCGATTGGTCACGAAGCCCAGCAGGCAGAGCACCGACGTCAGATACAGCCCGTTGGCGCTCTGGCGTACCTTGCGGTTCAGCAGCAACGTGATCGGCACCACGGAAACCAGCAGCATTTCCAGAATGAACAGCGAAGACTCCCATCCCGGTTTGAACAGCAGACCCAGTGCTCCGCGATGCAGCAGATCATCCACGCGCACCGCGGTGTAAATGCACAGCATCACCAGCAATGTGCGGCCCAGGGACTGAATAATCGGCAGCTCCAGCTGCTTGCCAAAGTGCTTGGCGCTCATCGACGACTCGAAAATGGTCATCGCCAGACCGACGCAAATGGCCGAAAGAAAAAACAACACCGGGAGCAGCGGCGTATACCAGAACGGATAGAGCTTGTTGGGCACAATCAGATACAGGCTGCCGAGGGAAGACTGGTGCAGCGTGGACAGTAGCACGCCCGCGATCACCAACGGAATCAGCAGCATTTTTTGGATCTGCATCAACTTGGTCAGGTGGAAACGCTCAAAGATTACCCCACCGAACTCCAGCGAAAGCACGATGGAATACAACGTGACGCACCAAGCCACTTCAAACATCACCGAGTGCGGATTCCACATCACCAACGGATGCCAAATGCGGTAGCTGCGCCCGATGTCGAACAACAGCCCGACCACCACCAACTGATAGCCCAGAAACGCGGTCAGCACCGTGGGGCGAACGATGGGTTTGAATTTTTTCAGGTTGAACAGATAGACCGAAGCCGTCAGCGTAAAACCGCCCGCGGCCAGCATGACGCCGCACATCACGTCGAACCCGATCCAGATGCCCCAAGGAAAGGAATCGCTCAGGTTGGTCGACGCGCCCAAGCCGTGGAAAAAGCGCAGAAAGGTCGCGTAAGCGCCGGCAATCAGCACAGGTATCAGCAGCAGTCGCCAGAACGTCAGTTTCACCTTGGCCATTTTCCTTGTCCTCCCTACGCCTTACTGGGCTCTCGACGCCCTTCGGCGGCGGCCACTTCTTCCTTGCGATTACACAGCCACCAAATCCCACCAAGCGCCACTGCGCCGATGAACACTACGTCGGGCAGATGCGACAACACGTGCCCCGTCAGCGGCGGCAAAGCTTCATTCCCCAGATCGCTGCGGTATCCGAAGGTTTCGAAGGGCACGCTGGAAAGCAGCAGCACCGATGTGCCACCGACTTCCTCCAAGCCGTAGATGTGGTTCACATACTGGCCGGGGTTTTTGGCAATGCGCTCTTTGGCTTCGGCGATCAGGTCGTCGCGTTCGCCAAACTTTGTGGCCCCCGTAGGACATGCCTCGGCGCACGACGTCTGCAAGCCGTTAAGCACGCGGTCGGCGCACATATCGCACTTTCGCACCAGCGGGAGCGCCTTGTTCCATTCATACTTCGGAACCGAGAACGGGCAAGCCATCATGCAATAGCGGCACCCAATGCAACGGTCTCCGTCGTAAGTGACCGGCCCCAGCGCGTTCTTGCGCAGTGCCGCCACCGGGCACACCGACGCGCAGGTAGGATCCTGGCAATTCATGCACAAGCGCCGCATGAACTTGTCGTCCTTATTCAGAACCACCGTGTACTTGTGCGCCGATTGTTTCTCTTCCGCTGCGATTGCGTCGTCGTAAGGCAGCCCGTGATGTTCCGCGCAGGCCCGCTCACACTGCTTGCAGTCGATGCACAACGTGGCATCGTAAAGAATGCCTTTGCTCATAATCGAAATGCCCCCTGGAGCGACCTTCGTCCCGTTGGAAGGCGATGCGGTTGGTAATCGGGAAATCTATCGTCTGGCTCATGGCCCGCTCGGACCGGAAGGAGCGCATGGTCCCATTGCGAGAGGTCAGAGCACTGGCGGGCAGTCATCCGGGGCATCGAGGCCAAACGACAGTAGAGTGATGCCCTTGAACTGTGGAAAAGTTCAGCAGGGATGACCACGTCAGAGATGAATCCTTCCGCGTAGTCGTTGGCCCACTCAAAGATTGCATGAGAAATTTGGTAATTCCAGTGAGGTTCGGCACCTAGGCAGGTGACCGCCATCACTCTGTGGTGTAAGCACTTTCAGCTGTATATTTCCACCACAGTCCCAAAGAGGCGCAGGCCCCGGTCATCGCTAACCGGGGCCTGCGTTCTAGCAAACGATTGGGAAAGAGGGTGACCCAATCAAGTCAGGAAGAATTCGCGGGTAATCTCCGTCCACTTCGTGGTTGGCATCTGCACCGTCAGGTCATGCATGGCCACTCCACCGTCTTGCGCCACCGCGCCGGCGAGGGCCGGAATGCGCATCTGCAACCGGCTGGAAGCCTCTGCCATCCACTTGCGAGCCAGCGTGCCATTCAGCAAGTTGCGGAAGCTGGTGGCCAGATCGGGTGACAGCACGGAAACGAACCAGCCCCGTCCATAAGGATCCTTATTCAGCGTAGCGGCATCTGAAAGAAGCGCTTCGTTCACGCTGGTCACTTCGCCTTCCACCGGGGAAACGATCTCGACCTTTTGTCCGTCGCGCACCAGCGTGGCGAACTTCTGGCCTTGGCGAATCCACTGCCCGCGCTTCGGCAACGTGATTTCGTCGATCTTGCCAACCAACCGCGCACCAAAGTCATCGATTCCCACGCGCACTAACGTCGGGCTCTCCTGCAACGCCCAAGTGTGTCCGGGGTGATAGCGGCGGTTGTCGGGCAACTCAAATCCAGCGACGATCGTCGGCAGTACGCGTGGTGCAACCGACGCAGCCTCTTCCCGAGCGGCGGCGGTTTCTCTGGCTTCTTTACCTTTCCTCACATAGTCGATGGTGAGGAAGATGGCGAACATCGCGAGCATCAGAATAACGGTCATAAGGGCCTCCTCTTTTGGCCAGTGGTTCCTAATTTCTGATTCTCTCTAAGGGCAACTGCTTCGCCAAAGCCGTGCACGTGCTGCAAAGTCGACGCAATCTATTCAGAGGCAATGTGTTAGACAAACAAGGAACGAGAAATTACGGAGGTGGGCAGGCAGAGAAAACGCTGCGTTTCTCAACGGCTCGGAATCTGAAAAATGCAACAGCGCTTGTAAGTCATAGAGACCCCAGTACATAGCGAGGATTATCAGGTAGATGGAAAACGCAACAGCGCTGTAAAACGATTCAACAGTCCACCACGAAACTTAGCGCTGCTTATTTCTTCGTGCGATAAAAACTCTCGATTCCCTGCACTACCGCTTCTTGCTGCGCGTCGGTCAACTCCGGATAGACCGGCAGAGACAAGACCTCCTGGCTGGCCTTTTCCGCGAACGGCATTTGTCCGGGGTGGTAGCCGTACGACGAGAACGCCTTTTGCAGATGGAGACACAGTGGATAATAGATCTCCGACGGAACGCCAGCTTGAGCCAGATGCTCCTTCAGTTCGTCGCGTCTCGGTGCTCGAATCGTAAACTGGTTATAGACATGGTGGGAGTCGGCGGGTGGCACCGGTGGATAGCTGACGAACTCGGTCAGACGGTTTTCGTCGAAAAGGCTCCGGTAACGTTGCACCCGCCCCGCGCGGCCGCTGGTCCATTGGTCGAGATAACGGAGCTTGACGCGCAAAATAGCCGCCTGCAAGGCATCCAACCGGCTATTGATCCCCTGAATCTCGTGAACGTATTTCGTCTTGCTGCCATGAACGCGAATCATGCGCAGACGTTCCGCCGTCGCGGAGTCGTTGGTAGTGATCAAACCGCCGTCGCCCGCAGCGCCGAGGTTCTTCGAAGGAAAGAAACTGAAGCAACCCATGTCCCCTAGGGTCCCAACAAATTGCCCCTTGTATCGCGCGCCGATGGCCTGAGCGGCGTCCTCAATTACCAACAAATTCCTGGCATGAGCAGCGGCGAGAATCGGGTCCATGTCCGCGGGCAGGCCAAAAAGGTGCACGGGCAGAATGGCGCGAGTGCGCGGAGTAATGGCCGCCTCGACCCTCGCTGCGTCGAGATTGAAGCTGACTGGATCGATGTCCACAAAAACAGGCTTGGCGCCGACCTGCGCGATAGCACCGGCAGTCGCCACAAAACTGAACGGCGTGGTGATGACCTCGTCGCCGGGGCCAATCCCGGCGGCCATCAGCGCCAAAATCAGCGCATCGGTTCCAGAGGCACAGCCAACCGCGTATTTGGCGCCGAGTTTACCGGCAATCTCCTCTTCCAATTGCTTCACTTCTGGTCCCAGAATGAACTGCTGGCTGTCCATCACCCGGCGAATAGCGTCCATCACCTCTTCGCGAATAGCTGCGAATTGCGCCTTCAAGTCGAGGAAAGGAAATGGGGCGTTCGCCGGTGGCCTAACAGAGTGCTGCGTCTTGGTTTTGTTTGCTGCGGTCGGTGTCATGGGCGTGTCCGTCAGAGTTACCATTCCAGTGTAACTCGCGCTGGGGACAGCCCCAAGAGGGCGTGGTAGTTCTGCTCCGGTGCCCCGGAACGGATTATTGAACCGGATTGGCGCTGAAATATTTTTGCAGGCCGGCGTCGACTTCCTGCACGCTGCGCTGGAGATTTTTGTTCATCGCCTCCACGAACGCAGTGATGCTCTTTTCCGATGCGGGCTCATCATGATTGTACGAGTAGTCCCAGACGGTTCTTCCGGTTTTTCGGTCGCGCAAGTACACCACGAAGGTCAGGCGCGCCAGTACATTCGAAGAAGAATCCACTTCCTTAAAATCGTAAAGGTGCCCACCCAGGATAAACCGGCCGTTTGGATCAGAGCGCACCGTATACACCGCCTGGAACCGCCCCGTGGATCGCAACCCGCGCACAAATGCAATCTGCATAATCTCCACCGGCGAATTGGCCCATCGGGAAAATTCGTAGGTGCCCATTTCCGGAGAATCAAAGCCGTATACAATCTTGTTATCCAGATAGAGCGGCGAGGCCTCAAAAGGCCGCACCATCAGCGAGGCATTCACCGCGTCAGGCGCCACGGTGCTCTTGGTGGGATAGCTGAGTCCGTAATACTTGATCGGCCGGGGGGCGCCGCAACCCGCAAGCAATAATGTCAGCACCAAGCTTCCCGCCAGCAGACCGGCAGGGTTGGCCACAGAGAGGATGCTGCGAAACCCACTCGCCATTTTCGGCAGACGAATTACGGAATCGTTCATGGCTTCTCTCCAGGCTTGCGGTCATGCGGCATTGCAGGATTCACCAGAATCTCGGGATGCGTCTTAATGGAGTCGGTAAACTCCTTCAAATTCTCGGAGACGATGCGCAGATTATTCAAAATTTCGCCGATGTTGTAATCGTTGTCGTCCAACAGCCGCTGCACCTGGTTCGTAAGCGCCGCAACGTTGTCCAACGATTCGTGCAGCTTCACCACCGAAGCGCGAATGTCCGCCCGATTCTCATCCACCAGGCCATCGACCCTTTTGAGCGTGCCGTTGGCCTGCTCTACGGTGTGGTTAATCTGATCCAACAACGGGCTAAGTTTCTGCGCCGCAATGTTCACGTTGTTCAGCGTGCTCTTAATTTGCGGACGATCCTCCTCGATCATGCCGTGCAGATTGTCGAGGGTGGACGAAATGTTGGCGCGATTGCGGTCGTTCAACAGATCGTTCACCCGGTCGATGGTCAGCTTCAATTGGGTCACGCGGTCATTCAGGTTCGTCAGTAATTGTTTGGCTTGTGGCGTTAATTCGTTGATTTCCGCGGTCAGGTCGTTGAAGCCGACATATGGATCGGAGGGCAGCAAAGCGCCATCCGCCGCTCGCGGAGCATTCGGAGAACCTGCACGAACCTCCAGGTGGTTATCGCCCAGTGGACTGAAACTCAAAATGGAGACGTGGCTGTCGGTCTTCACCGGAACATCGCCCTTTACGCTAAATGACATATCCATCAGCGAAGGATCGCTCGGAACGATCGAGAGGTTTTCCACTCGTCCAACTTTCGGCCCGCCTTCAAAGCGAACACTAGCGCCAGGCTCGAGTCCCGCCGCATTGTGGAATCTGGCGTGGAAGGTGTGCGTGGAGGTTGCAAACACGCCCGCCAGCGCGAAGACGGTAATCACCAACAAAATCGCGGCAATCACCACAAACAGCCCCACAAACACTTGTTCCTGCCTTGCTTGCATGCTCTACCTGCTCTTCCCCTGACTTTCTTCACCCCGCTTCGAGGAGGGTTCCGTCAGCATCTGCAGATAATCCAACTCTTGAGCCACCGCCGGTTCCGGCACGCGATCGAGAAACTGGCGAACCCTGGGATGCGTGCTTTTTTGCATTTCCTGCACCGTACCCATGGCCACCACATCCCCTTTGTTGATGAGCACCATGCGGTCGGCGATCAAATACGCGCTGGCCAGTTCGTGCGTGACCACGATGATGGTCATGTGAAACGCTTTTTTCAGCTCCAGAATCAGCTGATCAATCCCCGCGGCAATGATCGGATCCAACCCCGCGGAAGGTTCGTCGAAAAACAGAATTTCTGGGTCCATGGCCAAAGCCCGCGCCACCGCTGCTCTCTTTTTCATGCCCCCGCTCAATTGCGACGGGTAAAAATCTTCGTAACCCGACAACCCCACTTGGTCCAGCTTCAGCCGAACCATAATCTCCACCGTCGACGGCTCCAGCTTGGTATGTTCCACCAGCGGCAAAGCCACGTTTTCGCCCACGGTCATGGATCCGAACAGAGCGCCGCCTTGAAACGACATTCCCAGCCGCGTGCGAATGTCGTTTCGTTCGTCCTCGGAAATCGCGAAGAAATTCTTGCCACGAATCCACACCTCTCCGGAGGTGGGTTCCTGTAAGCCCACCAGCGTGCGCAACAGGGTGCTTTTTCCCGACCCCGAGCCACCCAGGATGACCAAGGTTTCGCCGCGCTGCACGTCGAACGAGATGCCGTGAAGAATTTCGCGGCCTCCATCGTAGCTCACGCGCAGGTCCCGGATGGAGATCATCGGGCCGGTGAGTTCGGCAGGTGTTGCGACAGTTGGTAGTTTAGGGGCCATAGAGTTAGTCCTGCGCCAAAACAAAGAAGAGCATTGTAAAGACCAGGTCCACCAAAATCACAAGAAAAATCGAGACCACCACCGCTTTCGTCGTAGAGCGGCCGACTTGCTCGGCGCCGCCACCAGTGTTGAAACCTTCCAGGCAACCCACGGCGGTAATGGTAATGCCGAACATCACGCTCTTGACCAGGCCCGTGACTACGTCGCGCAAAAACAGCGCGTCCAGGGAGGCCAGGATGTATCGCTGGAAGGTGAAGTCCGCCTTCAGCACGCCAAACAGTGAGCCTCCCAAAATTCCCATGAAATTCGCCCAAATGGTCAGGCAAGGCAGCATCAGGATCATGGCCACGAATTTTGGTGCCACCAGGAAGCCCACCGGATCGATGGCCATGGTTTCCAGCGCGTCGATCTCCTCCGTGACCTTCATCGTGCCGATTTCCGCAGCAAACGCAGATCCAGACCGGCCAATCACAATCACCGCGGTGATTAACGGACCAAGTTCGCGGGTCATGGAAATGGCCACGGCGCTGGCTACAAAGCCCATGGCTCCGAAGCGCCGTAACTCGTAGGCCGCCTGCAGCGCCAAGATCAACCCAATGAAAAACGTAATCAAAGAGAGGATGGGCAGCGCGCGCACACCCGCTTCCATCGCCTGGGAAACCGATTTCTGAATGCGTGCCGGCTTTCCTTGCCACGGCGCTACGAAGGTGAAGTAGGCCGCGCGAAAAGCAAGCATGGTCAGCGAGCCCATGTAGGACAGCCCGCCGAGCACGGCGCTACCAATTTGTCGAATAAGCTCCAATGAAGTTACCGGCCTGGTTCGAGGAATTCCCCATTACCCTCAAGACGCAAGGGCTTGCTCTTCGCTGTCATAAATTTCGAAGATCTTCTGCAAGCGGGATAGCTCCATCACTTCGCGCACCGAAGCATTCAACCCATAAAGAATCAGGCGAGCGCCATTATCCCTGGCAGCTTTCAAGCCTTCCACCAGCGAAGCGATACCCGAGCTGTCGATGTAACGGACGCCTTTTAGATTCAGAAACACTCGGCGAGTATGTTTTTCTTTGATCTCGCCCAACAAGGCCTTGCGCATCGTCGGCGAATTAGCCAGGTCGATATCGCCGGATATATCGAAAATGGCCATATTCTCGGAATGTCGGGCAGCGATCTGCACGGTCTATTCTCCTCCTGATGGATGGCCTGGCTTAGAAGGCGCCAGGTATTTCACCATGCGCAGCAAGTTCTTACCGCTCTTGCGCCGGAATTCTACTACGTCCATGCTCTGTTTCATAAAATGAAGGCCCAAGCCTCCGGGGCGAATTTCGTCGAGAGGCCGGCCTGACAGCTTTTTGGGATCCGGGGCAATACCGGAGTCGGACAGCTCAATTTCCAACCCCAGTGGTTCCTTCTTGTCTGACCCGCCGAACAACCGCCGGCAGGTAACCTCGATCGGCAAACCGCCGCGGCCCTTGTAGGCATGCCGGATTACATTGGCCAGTGCCTCGTCCACCGAACGCACGATCGCGCGGCAATCCGGCTCCTGGAAATGGATCACTTCGCTGGCCCGCTCCAGCGCCGAGCGCACCAAACAAAGCGCTTCGGGATTGCTTTCCAGATACAACCGCATCATGAGCTCGGAGCGCGGTCGCGACCGGGCTGGTTTGCCTTTCTTTGTTGTTTTGGAACCCGCCACCCGCGTGTCTGTCTCCTAGCCAGGAAGCTAGTTTGTCCCCTGGGACAGGAGACATTGCCATTTTCCAGGGCTGCTGACAACCAATTTTATTCCGGCCAGCCCACTCAGCGCAGCGCCGCGTACAAAGCCTCTTTCCAACGGGCATTGTCGATGCTCCAAAGAATTTCCGCTTGGTGTCCATCCGCCAGGGATTGCGCCCACGCCTGACGGTTCCGTTCGTCTCCGGCCACATGCAAGCGATCGACAATGGTCATCCCGCGCGTCAGTTCACTTTCCGTTTCCACCTCTACCAGGTGCTTCGAACGTGCAGTGACCATCGATGGATCCAACGCTACCGCCATCGCCACCGGGTCCGGCAACGCGATGCCAGGTTCGCCGGTTTGCCGCAAAAAAGCTTGCTGCGCCATGCTATTGCATTCGATCGCAAACTCAGCAATCGGATTCTTAAAACTCAAAATGTGTTCGATTTCCGAACTATTTAAAACTGCGCCATGGCGGCTGAGATGCCAGCCAACCAACTCAATTGGCAATCCACTCCTCATCACCATGCGCGCCGCCTCCGGATCGCACCAGATATTGTATTCGGCTGCCGGCGTCACGTTGCCCTCGCAGCACGGCGCTCCGCCCATCACCACGCACCGCCGGACCTTCCCGGCAATGTCTGCGCGTTTCTGCAGAGCAAGAGCAATGTTGGTTAGCGGGCCAAGCGTGACCATTTCCAGCGCGCCCGGATGCGTTTCCACCGTAGCGATGATGGCGTCGGCCGCGGACATGCGTTCCGGAACCCGCTTCGGCGGCGGATAATCATGGTCGCCCAAACCATCCCGGCCGTGGAACCAGTCCGCTCCGTAGTGTTCGCGGCGTAGCGGCTTTTCCGCGCCGGCAAATACCGGGACGCACGCACCGCACAACTCGGCGGTGTACAGAGCATTGCGCGTGGATTGCTCCACCCGCACATTCCCCGCCACCGTCGTTACGGCCACAACCTCCACTAGCGGGCTGCGCAGCGCCATGATCAACGCCACGGCATCATCCGAAGCGGTATCCGTATCAATCAAAAAGGGGCGTTTCACGCGCGGTAGCATAACAAATCCGAAAATTTTACACGACTAGCCTTCGGCGAACTCAGTTCCCGCATTCACCTAACGACCGACTACAGTGAAGTCTGTATGACTCGCTTCCAGTATTCTCCCGATTGAAGAAACCTCGGGCCGCATCGCAAGCTAAGGTTTTTCGCATCTAGGTCGACCCCAACTGCGACGCTGGTGCACACGTCGCAAAGAAACGCTAACCAGGAATGCGCTCCAAATGGCTCGACATGCGATCGACTGACACGCTGCCCGCCTCGGGCAAACTTCCTACGGTATCGACCGCCCACGCAAAAACGTTTCTAAAACGCGGCCTGGGTCGAAAAATCACCCAAATCCTCCGCAGATTCTGGGCCGGATGGCAGGTGGATTCCGCGACGGATATGGCCGCAGAAGTCTCGTTTTACTTCGCGCTGTCCTGCTTCCCTTTTCTCATGGTACTGACAGCTTTGCTGGCGTGGCTGAATCAGACTTCCGGCTTGTACGCGTTCTCGCAGTGGTTATCCGATTCCATGCCGGCCAGCGCGCAAGAAATGATTTTGTCCGCGATGTCCGATTTGTCCAAGGGCAACGGCGGCATCCTATCGTTCGGACTCTTGCTGACGATCTGGAGCGCCTCGACCGGCTTCTTGAGTCTAATGAGCGCGCTCAGCAGAATTTATGGAATCAAGGATGATCGAAGCTATGTGGAGCAACGGGCCATCGCCATTGTCGCCACACTGGTGATGGCCGTTTTTCTATTAGCGTGCTTTGGAGTCTGGAGCGCCGGTCATTTGCTGGCGACCGTGTTTTCGCGCGACCTGGTCCACCTGGATGCTCAATTCCACTGGGTCCGCTGGCTGGTGACCTTGGCGATGGTTTGTTTCGCGGTGGACCTGATGAATTACTTTTTGCCCGGAAAACGGCTCCCCTGGCGGTGGGTCACGCCCGGGTCGCTGCTGACCAGCGTGTGTTTTATACTGGCAAGTGCCCTGCTCAGTTTGTATGTGAACCACAGCCCGAATATGGCTCGAGTCTATGGAACTCTTACCGGGTTCATCGGGATGATGCTGTGGATTTATCTGGTGAATTTGAGCATATTGCTGGGCGCGCAAACGGATGCCGCGGTCGCCGGGCAGGTCAGCGCAAAGTCATGAAACGATTCTGGCGCAAGAGCAGGCATCGGCCGCGGCCATCACCACCAGTGACCTCAAGCAAATCTCTCCTTCCATCGATTCGCTTCGTGGCCGTCGCGCTGGCGATCTGCGGTGTTTTCCCATTGCTTCCTGTTCGGGTGTGGCCACAAGATGCCACCGCAAATTCCGCCAACGACATTCTGGCGCACCTGAATGCCGCCATTAGCTGGTACAAAAACGTCACCACGCGCATATCGCCGGGAACCGAGCCAAGCGATTCCCTTTACTTGAACACAGCGGAAAACCTGGCGGCGCAGGCGGTGCGCTTGGCATTTCAATCCGCCCGGGCACAAGCGGACTTGCTAGCCGAGAGCACCGTCTCGCCATCGAACACCGGCCAGCAAAATAGTCCGGCGGAGAAATATGCGCAGATGGAAGCGGAAGTATCGCAGCGCATCGAACAGGACCAAACGCAAATCGGCGCCCTGAAACAGAAGCACACGGGCAAGCAGCAGGATTGGCAGGCGCAGCAAGCGTCGCTCGAAGGCAAATTGGAGTTGGACAAAGCTGCGCTCGCCGCCGTTCAGCAGATGCGCAATTTCGCCGAACAAAATAACGCCGGCGGCTCGGGATTGAAGGGCAGCATCAACGAGCTGGCGCGATCCGTGCCGGAGGTCATGGAAACGCAGGTCAATAACAAAACGACCTCCGCCCCCGTGAACAATAAAAACGAGTCTAAATCTTCGCCAGGCTTGTTTGGCGAGTTGATCGCCATATACGGTGAGGTGCAGAGCGTTCGTTCCATCGAACAGCGCATCAACGAAGGCGACAACGTACAGAAAATCGCCACCAACCTCAGAACGCCTTTACGCGGCGAATTGACTGCCACCTTCAACCAGCAAAAAGAGCTGGCCACAAAGTCCGGAGTCACTAAGGAGCAATACGACGCGCTGACCCGGCGCTTCAAGGCGATCTCCGCCGCCATGCTCCCCCTCACCGAAGAACTGCTGGTGCTGGACCAGAGCAAATCGAACCTGCTGCGATGGCGCACCGCCCATGTCAATGAATCGCGCTCCATGCTGGTTGCCATTCTCACGCGGGTGTTTCTGATCCTCTTCGCCATCGGCATCGTTTTGGGTTTGGCGGAAATTTGGCAACGACTGACCTTCCGCTATGTCCACGAACCGCGCCGGCGGCGGCAATTCCTGTTGCTACGGCGCGTGGTCATGGGCTTCCTGATCGCTCTGGTGATCGTGCTGGGCTTTGCCAGTGAGTTCAGTTCCTTGGCCACCTTTGCCGGTTTTGTGACCGCCGGCATTGCCGTGGGCTTACAAACCATCTTGCTGTCTGTCGCTGCGTACTTTTTTGTGATCGGGCGTTACGGCATCAGCGTCGGCGATCGCGTCAGCGTAGCGGGAGTAACCGGGGATGTGATTGACGTAGGCCTGTTTCGCTTCTATGTCATGGAATACGCGGGAACGGGATACGACCTCTATCCCACCGGCCGAATCGCGGTGTTCTCCAATGCCGTGTTGTTCCAAGCCACCACCCCGCTCTTCAAGCAATTACCCGGGACCCGCTATACCTGGCACGAGGCCGTTATTCCCTTGTCCCCCAAGGGCAATTACGCCGTCGTCCAGGACGCACTCGAATCCGCGATCGTGCCGGTCTTCAAAGAATATAAAATCGACACGTTTTGGCATCGTAGCGCCATCGACCAGACCGAGTTCCCCCTCACTCCGCCCGAGCCGCATCACCGTCTGCAGTTCTCCGACAGCGGTCCAGAGCTGGTGGCGCGCTATCCCGTGGCGCTGAATCGGGCGCTGGAGATCGACGACAAGGTTACCCGGGCGCTCATCGCAGCCATCGAGAAGAACGATCAAGTGTCGAGTGCCGTATCCGGTCCCCCCAAGATTCGTGCGGCCGTGAAGGGCTGACTCCCTAAGCGTGCATCGCGACATTGAAAAAAAGCTTCGAACGCCGCAAACTGGTTTGCGCCTGGTGATCGCTCGTGAAGATTGGCCGCTGCAGTGGAATCCTGTTACATCTGACCTCGCTCCCGGGAAACTACGGTATCGGGGATTTAGGACCGGAGAGCCGGCGCTTCGTCGATTTGCTCGTGGAAGCGCGGCAAAAGCTTTGGTGCGTCTTGCCGGTCAGTCCCACCGGTCCGCAAAATTCTCCCTACGAATGTTGCTCGACCTTCGCCGGCAATCCCTTGCTCCTCAGTCCCGAATCGCTGGTGGAACGCGGCTATCTTTCTCGCGCCGACCTGCGCTCTTCTCCGCACTTCCCGGTCTCGCAGGTGGATTACCCCGCGGTCCGCTCTTTTAAAGAAGCGCTGCTCAAGAAAGCTTTCCGCAATTTCACTGAGAACAAGGACTATGCCCAGTTTGTAAGCGAACACGCCTGGTGGCTTCACGATTACGCCCGCTTTATGGCCCTGAGCGAGGCGAACGACGGGGCATCCTGGACCGAATTCGATCCGCAAACGGAGCCCTCCGGACAGTCGACTCGCTTCCACAAGTTCGTCCAATACGAATTCTTCCGGCAGTGGCACGCGTTACACCAATACTGCGCCAAGCGAAAAATCGCCATCATGGGCGATATGTCCTTCTACGTGGAACACAATAGCGCCGATGTGTGGAGCAATCAGGAACTTTTCGACTTGCATTCCGACGGAACCCCACGGAACGTCGGTGGAGTTCCCCCCGATTATTTCAGCAAAAACGGTCAGCTTTGGGGAACCCCGGTGTATCGCTGGGATCGCCTGAAAAAGCGCGGATTCCAATGGTGGATCAATCGCTTCAAATCGGCTTTTGAGTTAATGGACCTGCTGCGTCTGGACCATTTTCGCGGCTTTGAGGCGTATTGGAGCGTTCCGGCGCGCGCTTCCACGGCAAAAAACGGCCGGTGGATTAAGGGCCCTGGAGCGGAATTATTTGAAACCGTGCGCCGGGAATTGGGGGAACTTCCAATCGTTGCGGAAAATCTCGGAATCATCACCCCAGAGGTCGAGGCCCTGCGCCACCAGTTCAGCTTCCCCGGAATGGCGGTGCTGCAGTTTGGCTTCGATGAATCGGGCATGCACCGCCCCAACAATTACGTGCGCCAGTTAGTCAGTTTCACAGGAACGCACGATAACGATACGACCCTTGGTTGGTGGAGAGCCATACACCGCGCTGCTCGCGGCACAAAAAGCGCCGAGAATCGCGCCACCGTGCAGCGCGTGAAGAGCTACCTGCAGCGCGACGGCCACGAGATTCACTGGTCCTTCATTCAAGCCGTGCTCACTTCGGTGGCGGACATTGCCATCATTCCGCTGCAAGATGTGCTCGGGCTGGGCACCGAAGCGCGCATGAACATGCCCGGCCGCCCCAAAGGCAACTGGCGCTGGCGTTTCCGCCACAAAGAAATAAATCGCACCACGATAGAGCGGCTGCGGGATCTCACGATCGTCTCCGGTCGATAAAAGCGCAGCCCCCTTCCAAGCTGCGTGACCGACGTCGTGAGGCACCGGCTGGCGCATTATGGGTTCTGGCCAACCCTCTCCCGGGTAATCCACTCCCGGATGTAAAGTGGGCAATTCCGAATGCGCGTGCCACTGGCCTCGCAGCATGCCAAAAAATTCACCACCTGTTGGTCTACGAGCTTCAGGTCTCCCAAGTCCAACTCGATCTTCTGTCGAGCTGTTTCGGACGACATCGCCTGTTGCAGTGCCACCAGCTCTTCCGCCGCCAGTCTGCCGCTGATGTTCAGCACCACGCGGTCGCCGTCCGTCCGTTTCAGGATTTTCCACATGATGGTTACGCTCTTCCTTTCGCCAAAAGCCTTCCCACCACTCGCGCCTCCGGAACGCGGGTTGAAGACACTTCGCCTGCCAGTCGATTGGAATTGCAAGAAACCTGCCAATTGCAACACCAACAAAACAAGAAAGTTAATGAGGGTAAAGTTCTCGAACAGCTCGGGATTTCTCGAAACTTCGTGAACTAGCCTAGCGAGCTTGGAACTGGCGCTTATCGATTTTCAGCGATTTGATCTTCGAATCCAGGGTCGAGGCCGGCATCCCCAGCTTGGCGGCGGCGCCCGTGGGACCGGACACCCGGCCTTTCGTCTCCGCCAGCGCCTCTTCGATGCGTTCCTTCTCCTGATCGACCAGCTCATCCCGTAAAGGCCGGCTGGCGCCCGCGCTCAAGCGCAGCCAGCTTTCGTCCACCGAAAATTCGGGAGAGTCACACACGATGACCGAGCGCTCGATCACGTTCTGCAGTTCGCGAATATTGCCCGGCCAGGAATAGGATTGCAGATGCGCCAGGGTCTTCCGGTCGATGCTGCTGATCTTCTTCCCCATTTTGCTGGCGTAGCGGTCGATGAAGTATTCCACCAGCAGGCGAATGTCTTCCCGGCGTTCGCGCAGCGGTGGCACTTCCACGGGAAATACGTTGATGCGGTAAAACAGGTCACTCCGAAACGTGCCGGCGGCAACGGCGGAGGGCAAATCGCGGTGCGTCGCGGTAATGACCCGCACATCCGCACGAATTGGGCGGCTCCCTCCCACGCGATCGAATTCGCGCTCCTGTAAAACGCGAAGCAAGGCCACTTGCGTCTCTGGCGTCAACTCACCAATCTCATCTAGAAAAATCGTGCCTCCTTCGGCCAGCTCGAAACGCCCCAAGCGCTTCTGCAAAGCGCCGGTGAAAGCTCCCTTCTCGTGGCCGAACAGTTCGGAAGCGATCAGATCGCGAGGGATGGCCGCGCAGTTCACACTGACAAACGCTCGTGCGGCACGCGGAGAACGGCGGTGAATCGCGCGGGCAATGAGTTCCTTGCCGGTGCCCGTTTCGCCGGTAATCAACACCGTGGAATCGCTGGGCGCCACTTTGGAAACGCGCGTCAGCACCGCTTGCAACGCGGGCGAAGTCCCCACGATCTCCTCGAACATCGACGCTTTATCTACTTCCTCGCGCAGCGCCAGATTTTCGCGTTGCGTGCGATCTTGCGCGCGTTTCTGTTCATCGATGTCGGTGCGCACGCCGCACCAGCGGCTGATGTTCCCGTGTTCGTCGCGCAGCGGATTCAGCTGGTACAGGAACCAGTGATACTCGCCATCGTGCCGGCGCATGCGCACTTCCATCTCAAACAATTCCCCGCGCGCCATCGCCTCTCTGATCCCGCTCTTGAGCCCCTCCACATCGTCCGGGTGGGCCACCTCGTCCAGGAACATCATCGGCGGCTTCAGCGGAATCGGGCCGAAATATTCCCGCGCCGCGCGGTTGCCATAGGACACGTTGGCGTCGGCTTCCCAGATAAACATGTGCAGCGGCGCCAGATCGATCACTTGCTTCAGTTCCTGTGCCCGCTTCTGCTCTGCCGCTTCCGATTGCCGGAGCGCCTCGAACGCTTGGGCATTGGTTATGGCCACGGCCGCCTGATCGGCAAACATCTTTAGCCAACTCGAGTCTTGTTGCGTCAATGGTTCGCGGCTAAAGATTCCCAGAACGCCTAGGATTTCTCCGCGCGAGACCAGAGGATGCCCCACGAAACTGCGAATCGCTTCTTTCTTGGCCCACTCTGGTTGAGCAATCCACTGGCTGTCTTGCGCAATATCTTCGACCAGGACTGATTGACCAGTCGTCCCGATTACACCTACCTTCCGCTGATGTCCTTTGGGAATTCGCTGAAAGCGCCCCTCGATCGACGACCAGTTCTCGGTCTTGTCCTTGGTACTCCCGGCACTCGCTACCAAGTGAAAACACTCGGTCTGATCAGCACACTCGTTGCGCAGAACACAATTCTGATCACAAAGGTCACCGGGACCGAGCAGCCAGATGCGCGCAAGCGCAACACCAGGCTGCGCGGCGAGCCCGCGCACGGTAGCAATTAGCACATTGCTCGCGCGGTGCTCCCCAGCCACCTGTGCAGCAAGTGTGAGCAACGGTTCAGCTTGCAACGACATTCTCCGTGATTGCAGGGGGGATTTTACACCATTGTTTCTCGTACCGATGTGATCCCTTGCTCTGCGGGCGTCCCGAGCAAGCTTTCCTGACACTTCGTGAATTCCCGAAGTCCTTGGGAAGCCAATCCTACCCAAGTCCATGCGAATCAAGGACTTGGTTTGGCTCCCGCTTTGCATTCTCCAGGTCAAGCGACAAATCCAAAACAGTCGCGGATTAACAGACGGAGGATGTCATGCAAAGAACAAACGCGACTTTGAGCTTGGCAGCTTTTTGGCTCGTCTCGCTGATTTTTGCTTTCCCCACGCTTGCCCAGCAATCGCCGGACAACGTCGAGGGCAACTGGACGATTTACTCAACCAGAATTCAGGACGGCGCGATCGAAACCAAGCATGTGCAAATTGCTCAGTACGGTAACCGGATCACCGGATATTTTGAAGGCCCGGTCCAGTCTGGCCCCATCCAGGGCGACGTCGATGTCCACCACATCAGATTCAGCACCGTCACCAGCAACGTTCTCACGTTTCGCGGACAGATTTATGGAAACAATATGAGCGGTACGTACGGTCTTCACGGCAAGCACGCACCGTGGCAGGCCATGCGCACTTCCGGCGGCCCTGTCGAAGTGGAGCCGGCGGTGAGTTATTCGCAGCCCGTACTAACTCCGCCTGCTCCCGCTGCACCGGGCTACATGCCGACGCCTGTGACCGTGCCGCAAACAGCTACGTACTCTGCAACCACGAGCGCGCCGCAAAGCAATCCTGCGCCAATTCCGGCAGCGCTCTCTTCGGATCAACTTGACGCCCTGGTTGCTCCCATCGCGCTCTACCCTGACGCGCTGGTTGCACAGGTGCTCGCAGCCTCAACAAATCCAGACCAAGTGGCCTATGCCGACGACTGGCTGGCACAAAACCGTAACCTGACAGGCACGGCCCTCGAGCAAGCGACTGACCAGCAATCCTGGGATCCCAGCGTCAAGGCTCTGACACAGTTCCCTTCTGTCTTGGATAACCTGGCTCACAACCTCTCGTGGACCTCGAGCCTCGGCCAGGCCTTCGCCAATCAACAGTCCGACGTCATGATGGCCGTGCAAGTGATGCGCGCCAAGGCGCAAGCCGCGGGGACGCTGCAGTCCAATTCACAGATCACGGTCACGCAACCTGCAGCGAACACCATCGTGATTCAGCCGGCGAACCCACAGATTGTCTATGTTCCACAGTACAACCCCACGATCGTCTACGGTGCGCCCGTGGTGGTGCCCATGTACGTGGCTCCGCCGCTGCCCGTCGCTTCGGTTGGTCTCTACTTCGGGACCGGCATTACGATTGGCGCTGCGTTCGGAGGTGGCGGCTGGGGCGGCGGCTTTGGCTGGGGCTGGCACGCCTGGAATGTGAACTGGGGCGGCTGGGGTGGTGGCGGCGGTTCGACGATCATCTTCAACCACAACACTTACATCAATAACCACACCTGGAACAACACCAACTACAACGGTTATCACCCTTGGGGAGGCGGAGCTGCTGGGTCGCAAAACCACGCTTGGTATGGTGCCAACGGCACCTTTCATCCCGACGGGAACTACAAGCCGGGCGAAGACACGCACTATGGCCCGAACGGCGGATATCACCCAAACGGGTATTTCGGTCCTGACGGAGGCTGGCACGCGGACAAAGGCACCGGCGCGAACACCCCAAACGGCGGGAACAATGGAAATCACGGCCTGATCGGTGGCAACGGCGGCGTTCAGAACCGAAATGCGGGCATGAATGGCCCGGGTGTCGCACCCCCGGGCGGCTATCACAATGATGGACACCAAGGCGGGACTTATCTCGGAGCCAGTAACGACCGCTCGAACGCCAGGAATCTGGGCAGTTCGCGCATGAGCGGCGACGGTACGCGGAGTCGCATGGAAAGCAACCGCGGCCGTGAAAGCATGGCTGGCCGCAGGCCCCAACAACACATGGCTCGCGAACACGCACCTGCGGAACACCACTCCGGTGGTGGCGGCGGACGGCGTCGCTAGGGACCTAAATCCGGATCGGGCAAACGAATAAAAAGGAACCGTAAAAGGAGATTTAAAATGACTTCGAATGAAAGCAAAACGGGAATTTGGAAGAAATTGCTAGTGATTACTGGGCTGGTTCTCGTCGGTACCATGATCGCCGGCGTCGGAATCCTGGCTCGAAAGGTGGAATCTAACAGTTCCGCCACCACCGTCAGCCAGGCCACCTACCGGTCGCCGGAGAACGCAGCCGCGGCGTTGGCTCAGGCTGCCAAGAGCGGCGATCCGAACGCACTCGTGCCCGTGCTCGGTGGCCAGGCGAAAGCCCTCATCACCACCGGTGACTATGCATCCGACAAGGCCGCCATGGACGCCTTTGTCTCCAAGTACCGGCAAATGAACCGTTGGGTCGACATGACGGACGGCACCCGCGTTCTTTATATTGGCGCCGACAACTTCGCCTTCCCCGTGCCGTTGGCTAAGAATTCTTCCGGCCAATGGTATTTCGATGGCGTCGCCGGAGCCGAGGAAATCCGCGCCCGCGAAATCGGCAGGAACGAACTCCTGGCCATTGACGCCTGCATCGCATTCGCCAACGCGGAGGAACTCTATTTCGCCAGCAGCAATTCTCCGGAATATACCCGGCGCATTATCAGCACCACGGGCAAGCAAGATGGCCTCTACTGGCCCGCTCCCGATGCCCACACCTCCAGTCCTCTCGGGCACCTCAGCAAATTCCCGAAAACCTCGCTCGCTTCCTATTCACCGGACCAGCCCTTCGTCATCGATGGCTACAGCCTCCGCATTCTCCCGGCCCAGGGCCAAGATGCCCCGGGCGGCGCCGCGAGCTATATCGTGAATGGGAAAATGACTGGCGGCTTCGCCGTCCTCGCAACTCCCGTCAAGTATGCCGAAACCGGCATCATGACCTTTATGATCAGCCGTGACGGCATGGTTTACGAACAGGATTTGGGGCCGGACACGACGAAAATCACTACCGCCCTGCAGGAATACAACCCCGATGAGAACTGGTCCTTGGTAGAGTAAACACAATTCCCGAGGCGATCAGCGGGAAGCGTCCACGGGCGACGCCTCCCGTTGCGCCGTTTCCGCCCGCAGTTCAAGCCTTGATAGGAGCTTCCAATGCACGATAGTTACGCCTTGCGCTCTCGAGAGACTTCCCTTCGCGCGCAAATGGGTGAATTTTGGTCCGGGGACATCGGCCTCACCCTGCTCACTCTTTCCCTGGCCGCTCTGGTCTTCGTGATCACCCCACTGCGTGAAGCGGGTCTAACCAGCCGAGCCGCACTCGACTTCATCATCATGGTGCTCATGGTCTATGGCGCGGTCGTCGTCAAACAGAATCGCGTCGATACCCTCCTGGTGATCGCCTTCATTTTTGTGACCGGCGTGCTTCTGGCTACGGGCCGATTGCATCCCACCCCGCTGTTGCACCAGATCGGCTGTGTCCTCACCACTATCACCCTGCTTCTTTATATTCGCATCGTGCTCCTGGTCATGTTTCGCACCGGTCCGATCACCTGGAACCGCGTCCAGGGCGGGATCTGTGCCTATCTGCTTGTCGGCATGGTTTGGGCCTCGGCGTTTCAGATTGTCGAGCAATCCCACCCCGGTTCCTTTCATTTCGTTAACGCGCCCGCGGATTTCGATCAACTCATCTCCAAACTGACCTATTACAGTTTTTGCACGCTCACCACGCTCGGCAGCGATGTCTCGCCCATTTCTCCCATCGCCCGCTCCCTCACTGTAGCCGAGGCCACCGTAGGCCAACTCTTCCCCGCCATTTTTATCGGCGCACTCGTCGCCATGGCCATGCAATCCCGCACCAAACCCTGATTCCAGAACGGCCAGAGCCAGCACACCACGTGCTATAAAAGGGGAATGCGCCTACACGATTACGCACCCCGTCCCGCGCAGCTGCAATGGCTTCTCGATTCCGACCCGGCCATCCGCTGGCAGGTTATGCGCGACCTCATCGATGCACCGCCTAAAGCGGTCGCCGCCGAGCGCTCTCGCGTCGCAACAGATGGCTGGGCCGCCCGGCTTCTCGCCCGCCAATCTCCCGCTGGCAACTGGGGCAGCCCTCAGGAAGACCGAAGCTTACTTGTCACCCTCTACAGTCTCGTTGTGTTGATGGACCTCGGTCTTGACCCCGCTAGCAAGCACGCCCGCAAAATGATCGATCGCGTCGATAAACGGCTCGTGTTTAAGCCGCTCAACAACCGCCCTTTCCTTCACGGGGAAACGGAGCCCTGCATCAACGGCAGAATCCTCGCCATTGGCGCATATTTCAATCAACCAAATCGCCGGCTGGCCAATCAACTCCTGCGCCAGCAACTCGAAGATGGCGGCTGGAACTGCGAAGCAGTGGAACCTTCGCCAAAACGTCCGAAAAGCCGCCGCTCTTCCTTCCATACCACCATCTGCGTGCTCGAGGGACTGCTCGCCTACGAACGCACTGGGCGCAAATCGGCGGCGCTCACGAAGGCCCGCAAGCGCGGCGAAAACTATCTGCTCGAGCGCCGCATGTTCCGCTCGCTCCGCACCCGCGAAGTCATCGACGAACGCTGGATGCGCTTCTCGTTCCCAACTTTTTGGCACTACGATGTCTTGCGCGGACTCGATTATCTGCGGGATGCGGGAGTTAAACCCGACCGCCGCGTTCGTGAGGCTATCGAAACCGTGATCGAGCGCCGTCACCAGAACGGCCGCTGGCCGCTCAACCTCCTTCATCGCGAGCATATCCCCTTGGAGATGGAAACGGACGTAGGGCACGCCAGCCGCTGGAACACCTTGCGCGCGCTCCGCGTCCTGCGTTGGTACACAAACTCATCGTCGTAGCTTCATCCTTCTGGAACACAGCCTACGGTAAGGTTTTCTGCTGGCTAAATAGGACCTCAGATCCTCGATGCCATTACTGCGGCGCTACCCGGAACCGGTACTCCGCCAAACGCGCATCCTTCTTCTGCAACACTGGCTGCGCAATGTGTTTCAGGTACTGATCGAAAAAGGCGATTCCATATTCGTCAATCAGACGCATGTTGGTTTGGCCCGCAGCGCAAGACGCGGTCGTCTGATACTCGCCGCAATTCGTCCAGGCCAGATGCGCCGCCTGTCTCAGCACCAACAGATAAACCGGGGGATTCGCCGCCGCAAAAGCGCCCTTTTCTCCTTCGAGAAAGGGGGTAATCCCCACATCCAAAGTGCCGCCCTGATACATCAACGGCACGCGGATTCCCCCGAGCGTTTGTTTCACCTGAAATGGCATCACGTATGGAGAAAGGGCTAATACTGCGCGTATCCGCGAATCACGCCAGCTTGGCCATCCGCCGGCCAGGCCAACGACCGTATATCCTCCCAACGAATGGCCCGCCGCCCCGATTTTCTCTGCATCAATCACCGGCGCGAACTCAGGGCTCGCAAGCAACTCAGTGATCAACGCCTCTACATCGTCGCGACGATCCACAAATGTTTTTTCGTCCCAAGTTTCCGGCTTGAACACGCTGGGTTGCCGTGCCGGCGGATGCTTCCCGGGCTCGACTTCGGTGTGGCAGATCGCGGCGTCCGCGTGATCGGGCGCGGCTACTACATAGTTGTGGCGGGCTAACTCCTCGGTGAATGCCACCGACTGAAGCCCGCAACCATAATCGCCATGAGAAAACACCACCAACGGGACCTTCTTCCCGCAAACCGCGGCTGGCGCGGCATTAACGGCCAGCATGCTCGAAAATCCCTGACGGTACTCATGGTTCTGAGGCTGCGCCAAGGTGGGATACCACACCGCCACGGGTCTGTCATGCACCCGCAAAACGCGATACCCCACCGCTGCCAAGGTGCATTCGCTCTGCGCGTCCTCTGGAATCTCCCCGGTCGAGCTCGCAGCGAAATGCTCGGCTCGCAGCATCCGCCCGGATTGCCGAGCGCGGCGGCGTGCGAAGTGCACAAGCCCAGCCACCGCCACCAACACCACAATCAGCGCGAAGACGCGTCGCATTCCCGGAACCTCCTGGCATCCAGCCGAAAGCTGCACCGCAGACAGCGCTTACCCAGGCCGGCTCAGCCGGCTCGACCCAGCGACCATTTCTTTCCTACTTCTTCTGGATCCACGCGCTCTTCTGCGAGATCGACAGCAGCCACTGCCCTTCCGCTTCATCCACTTCCGTCAAGTTGAAGTCCAGCGCTTGCACCAGCAGGCTGACCACGAAGTAGTACGTCCTTCCCTCTTCTGCTCTGATCACCATCGCGCCGCCATCCTGCTGTCGGATCTTTAGCTTCGATTGCCAGTCCGCGCAGATGTTATGGCCTCCCGGCTCCAGCTCAAAGGAGAAATAGCCCTTCCCCGTATTCGCCCCCACCCAGTTTCCATCCACGCCCACCCGCGTCGTGAAACCTGTTTGATTCGTGCCCACAATTTCCAGCACGTAAACTCGCGCCTTACCCGGTGACGGCGCAAGCACTCCCTTCTCGGGCGCGTCCAGCGTCACTTCGTACTGCGTCTTCTGCGGGCCGCAACCTGCCCCCGTCCGGAAATCCGTCGATGCATTCGGGGCGTTCTGGCCGTACAGCGGTGCCGCACACACCAATACCAGCAACATGATCTTGCGCATGCGTCTTCTCCTCGAATCCTTTTCTGCTGCTGACTCCGCCTTCTGCCTCTAGGACGCCTCGCCGCCTCTTCCCGTTTCGTCTTCTTTCCCCTTTGTGCCCTTTCCGCACCGGCAGCTCACACGTATCCCTCGTCATTTTGCCGAGTATCCACTCGTCTCGGGTTGTCATCACATTAAACACGGCGGTTGGCACGGAATGCAGGCTTTGACTTCTTGGGGCCGTGCATTACGCTTGTCATTCGCTTGAAGCGATACGACGCCGTCCCGAAATTCGCTATGAACGAAAACGCACCATCCAACACACCCATCGCATCGGCGCCTGCCTCTTACGGCCCTGCACCCGACTGGCTCCGTCAAATGGAGTCCATCCTCGAAACCCTCAATGAGGGTGTTCTCATCATCGACCTCCAACTGGGTGTGGTTTTCGCCAACGAAGCTTTGATTCGCTTGGGAGGTTACACGCTCGAGGAGATGCTCGGTCGTACCGCAGACTCCGTTTTTCCTCCAGAAGACCTGCCCTACCTTATGCGCCAGCGCGAAGCCAGTCTGCGCGAGGGTCATCATCGCCATGAGTTCTACTTCCCCCGCAAGGGCGGCGAGAAAGTTCCCGCAATCTTCAGCGGGCGCATCATTCATGGACCTGACGGAAAAGAGTATGTGCTCCTCGTTGTCACTGACATCAGCGCTCAGAAGCGCGTCGAGGAGCAATTGCGCGCCTCCAACGCCCGCCTTGAGAAACGCCAGTGCGAAATGGAAGCCGAACTCGCCCTCGCGGCTCGCGTGCAGCAATCCCTCGCGCCACGCAGCCTGGTCTGGAACGATGTTGCGGTCGAATCGTACTACAGCCCCGCTCGCTCCATTGGTGGCGATTTTGGCATTGTGTTCCCCCACAGCGACGACCTGCTCAGCCTTCTAGTCTGTGACGTGTCCGGGCATGGCATTAGTTCGGCCCTGGTGGCCAACCGCATTTACTCTGAAACCGTGCACGAACTGGAACGAAAGACCGAGCCCGGCAAGTTGCTCCGGCGTCTCCACAACTTCGTCAATAGCCGCATTGCCGCAGACGGTTTTTACTTCACCATGGCCGCGGGCCGCTTTCTCCAACGCGGTCGCCGCATGACTTTCGCTGCCGCGGGGCACCCGCCCGCCATGCTGGTTTCCGACTCCAGCGTCCGCCGCCTGCGTTCGCAAAGTGGCATCCTCGGCGCGCTCCCCGATGCCGTCCCCTCCGAGGCCACCTACGAAATCGACCTGACCTCCGGCGATCGTTTGGTTCTTTACACCGACGGGCTCACCGAGGTGTTCAACGCGCGTGACGAAATGCTGGGCGTCGAAGGTCTGGAAGATTTGGTCCGCAACTCGGCAAAGAAATCACTTTCTGAAATGACCCAATCCATCGTCGACGGCGTCACTGCCTGGCGCTGCGGCCCGCTCGCCGATGATCTATCCCTCGTTATCGTCGAGCTGCGCTAGAAGATTTTGGGTGCCGCACCCCCTCGTGGCGAGGGAGCGAACAGAGCGTAGTGGGTCGCAACGGCGATCCTCTGCCCTGCGCGCGCAGCCTCAACCACCCGGGCAAACCATGCGCCACGCGCCGCTACGTCAGCACGTCCAGAATGGACCCGGAACTTCCAGAGCCGCTCGTCCCCAGACTCTGCAGCAGCTGACTAATCGCCGTGGAGGAAGGTGAGTTCGAAGAGCTCGCGCCGAAGCTTTCGCTGGCCTGCTGCAGCGCGCTGGCTCCGGCCGAACTTGGCGAAATCGCCGCCAGCTGAGACAACGCGCTGCTTACTGTGGCGTTGTCGCCCACTTCCATCGCCTGCAGAATCGCATGGATCAGCGTGGCACTGTTGTTGGGGCTTGGCGACGCCGCGCTCGCAGTACCAGAATCACTGCTCGATCCGTCGCTGCTGGCTGCAGGTGCACTGTTCAATGCTGTGGAATCCAGCGCAAGCATGTCTTGCTGTGCGGAAGTCAGGTCGCCGTTTTGCAGATCGGAGCCGAGCTGATTGAGTTCGCTGGTGAACGAACTGGCGTCGCTGGACGAGGAGGCGATGCTCGATAGCAAACTCGGCGTTATCCCGCTCGCCGAGGTATCTGCCGTCGAGGACCCCGTACCATTCAGCGCATCTTCGGAAAGTGTGACGTAGTCCTGCTGCGCTGCCGAGAGGTTGCCACTCTGCAGGTCCTGGGCTAGCTGGTTCAGGTCACTGGTGAACTGGTTGGCAGTCGATGAGGATTCCGCAATCTGTGCAAGCAGGCTGCTAGTGATTCCGCTAGTAGACACGATGTACCCCTTTTCGGGCTCGGTGCACACTACCCTTTCCCCATCGGCATTCGCGGCAAAAACTTTATTTGTTCGAATGACTAAACGCCTCAGTACTTTAGGCCAAGTGAAGGGGCCAGATTTGCTAGTAGAAACGGTTTTGGGTGCCGCATCCTTTGCGGTTTCTGCAAAGGGTGCGGATTTTCTCTTACCCGGTAGTGGGCCCGTGTAGCGGCCGCCTTCTGTAGCACAGGCTTCAGCCTGTAAGCCCACAAAACTTTCCACCATTCCGAGTGGCACAGGCACTCCTGTTTACCCCGGTGGGGCTTGTGCATCCGCAACTGAGAGCAACACTATCCGACCGTAGGCAGTCGCCTCACCAGGAAGTGCGTCAGGGCAATGGCTCAAATCGCAAGGCACTCGCGATCACGATTACGCGCCCCAGGCGGGCACCACGTTCACCATATTCCAAATCAGTTGATCCAGCGCCGCGTCCATCTGCGCATGGGGTTCCGTTCGCGTGTTCGCCAACGCCGCCCAACACATCCGCGTGCTGGTACGCACCATGATCGACGTCGTTCCCGGCAAACTGCCGGTATGCCACCAATTGCCCTTTCCGTCCTGTCGCACGTTCCAACCGCGCGCGTACTTCACCGCAGAATTCTGCGGAAACGTCGGGCCGGGCGTTACCATCGATCGAATCGTCTCCGGCTTCAGCAAACTCGGATTGTCCGGGAACCCGCCCAAGTGATTCAGAAACTGCACCAGGTCCGACGGCGTAGCAATCCATCCGCCGTGGGAATCCATGCGCGTCACGTTCATGTTGTAAGGATCTTCGCTGTACTGCCCGTAGTACACCACTTCGTTCGGGAACCGCTGGCCTTCTTTGTTTCGCCCGATGTGCATGCCCTGAATCCCGCAGGGCGCCAGAATATTGCTCTGCACGTATTCGTCGTACGGCTGTCCGGTCACCTGCTCAATGACGCGGCCCAACACGCAATACCCGAAATTCGAGTAGGCCCAGTGCTGCCCTGGCGGATACGTCAGCGGCAGATTCTCCAGCGTCCAGGAGATTAACTTCTGGTGATCCCAGGAATCGTGCTGGAACATGGGATCGCTGTTGTCGTTGGGCCAACCTCCGCAGGTATGCGTCAACAGATGATCGACTTCAATATCGGTGACGTACTGCTTGTACGGCGTCTTTCCGTATTTGGTCCCCAGCACTCCGGATGGCCCGAAGACTTTGTCATTCAGATTCAATTTACCTTGCTCGAGCAAGCGGAAGATGGTGACGGATGTGATGGGCTTGCTAACGCTGGCGATCCGGAACAGGCTCGACTGTTCTGTTTGCATCGCTTTTTCGCGGTCCGCGATTCCGAACGGCCGGTCGTACACAAATTGCCCATTTCGCGCAATGGCCACGGAGAGCGCGGGTACCGAGAACGTCCTCTTGAATTCCGCGACCAGCCGGCCCATCTCTCCCCGTTCTCTGCCCGCAATCTGGTCGTCCCCCTGCTGTGCCCACAATTCAGCAGTTGCACAACTCGCCGCCATGCTCGCGGCCGCCGCGCCAAGCAAGCTTTGCATCATCGATCGCCGGGTCAGTTTTCCAGACATGCGTTCACCTTTGCACCGTGGAATCTGCGTTTCACTTCTCCGGGAAACAGCTACTTCAGTTTCGCCACAATCACCGTCATGTCGTCTGCTTGCTCCGGCGTGCTGGCCCACTCTTCGGCCGCAGTCATCAACGATTCCGCAATTTTGCGCGCCGCGGCCTGACGCACCCGCTGCGCCGCCGCTTCCAGGCGCGACACACCAAACTCTTCGCCGTAAGCATTTTCCGGCTCCACCAGTCCGTCGCTGTAGGCAATCACCACCGCATTTGGCGGCACGTCCACGCACGCCTCTTTGTACACATAATCGTCCACAATCCCCAACACGATGCCGCCTACATCCAGATGCTGCGCTTTGCCATCCGAAATACAAAATCCTGGCAAGTGCCCCGCATTTGTGTAGCGCAATTTGTGCGCGGCCAAGTCGTAAATGGCCACGAAGAACGTCGCAAAACGGTCGTCCCCCGTATTGCGCACCAGGTGCTTGTTCAACCGCGACACCAGCTCCGCTGTCCCCATATTTTCGCTGCCCGAGGTCAGCAACTGGCTGCGCAGTGCGGCCTGCAGGCTGGCCATCAGCAGCGCTGCCGATATTCCTTTCCCCGAAATATCCGCAATCGCCAGCGCCACTTTCGTCGGACTCAGCTGAATGAAATCGTAATAATCGCCGCTTACGCTGCGCGCCGCCTTGCAGATCGCCTCAATCTCCACCCCTTCCACGCTGGGCAGATTTTCGGGAAACAGTTGATCCTGCACTTCTTGTGCAATGGAAATTTCGTTCTCCAGTCGTTGCAGATGTTTCTGTTCGGTGATCAACCCGCTGATCGAAGCGGTCATGGAATTGAACGACTCGCCGAGCATCCCCAGCTGATCGCGGCGTTGCACTGGCACGCGCGCCGCCAGGTTCCCCTCTTGCACCGCCTGCGTGGCCTGCGACAGGTCCGCTATCGTGCCGGTAATTGCGCGCGTCAGGCGCACCCCAATAACCAGCGCGGCCAGCTCAATCAGCAGGAACACTACGCCAATCAGTTGCAGCTCGAATTTTTTTGCCCCGCCCAATTCCCCCAACGACGCAAAAATGCGGTGATTCAGTTGCGACCGGCGCGCCTTGAAAAAGGCGAACACCGGATGATCCCGCCCGGCGACGCGGCCATCCACCAAATACGTAGCGTTCAGCTGCGAAAACCCATCGATCACCGGATCTAACCACGTTTGCGCCGGCATCAGCGGCCGGTTCAGCGTCTTCACCCGCATAATCGCGCGATAGTTCTTGTTCGCGATAGGTACTGCGGACTCGGAGTTCTTGTCCGCTGTTTGCCACAGCGTGACATCTACCGGTCCCAGGTCCGGCGCTAAACCTTCCAGAAATTCGCTGGTCACCGGCACACTCAGGTCAATGTACTGGCGCCCACGTGGGGAATCCGCTTGGCGCATGGCCACCAGCCACAGTTCCTTGCCATCTTGCACCAGCCCTTTAAACGACGCCCGCCCTGGACCCGCAATCGCACGGAAATAGCCCGGATCGCCTCCAAAATTCACAACCAGTCCAGGCAGCTGGTTTTTCTCCTCCAGCAGCACCTGGCCCGCCAGCGCTTCATCGAGCGAGCTCTCCGTCATCGTGCTCGGTCTGCTGGACTCCGCCGCCGCGATTGCTTCTGCCGAGTTGCTCATCATCTCCAGCCGGTCCTCCACGTCGTGGAACAACAAATACGCGCCCAATTGCGAATAGATGATTTGCCCCAGCAGACTGGCGAAAATCAGCAGCAGAATCACCGGCACAACCGCGATAAACAGGTACGCCACAATCAGCCGGTTCCGCAGGCTCCACAACAGCTGGCTGCGCCAACGCGTCCAGAATCGGTAGAACAAATAACCGCCCGCGAGAACACCGATAAGCTGCACCACCCCGAGCCCCGGCATTCCATACAAATATTCCCGGTTCCACACCGCCAACAACCCCAGCAAACACACCAGCGCTGCCAGCCAGTCCATCGCGGACAGCTTTTTCCAAAATGCGTTTTGTTGATTTTCTCTACCGGCCATAGCAGAAAGGTTACACGAACACTTTACCCGATTCGTGCAGGGGAGACGAGGCTTGCTTTCTTGTTTCGGAGCAGGTCGCTTATTTGTCGGCCGCCCGGAGTTCCGGGTTTCGCACCCGGCTATGATGGCGGCTGTAGCTGAAGTAAATAATCAGGCCGATGATCAGCCAACCGACCAGACGCACCCAGTTGATCCAGCCCAGCTTGTACATCATGTACCCGTTGAAAGCGATGCCCAGCACCGGCACAAAGGGCACCAGCGGCGTGCGGAAAGGCCTCGGCTGATTCGGATTCGTGCGGCGCAAAATCATCACCGCGATGCACACAATAATGAACGCCAGCAACGTGCCGATATTCACCATCTTTCCGATGTCATCGATGGGCGTAACACTGCCCACGACCGCCGCCAGCAGTCCTACCAGAATCGTGTTCTTGTACGGCGTGCGGAACTTGCTGTGAATGGCCGCAAAAAACTTGCGCGGCAACAGCCCGTCGTTGGCCATGGAATAAAGCACGCGAGTCTGCCCCAGCAGCATCACCAGCATGACGCTCGTCAATCCCGCCAAGGCCCCCAAGGTGATGATGTGCGAAGCGGTCAGCAATCCGCGATCGAGAAATGCTTCCGCGACCGGCGCTTCGATGTTCACATCCTGCCAGTGCACCATCCCGGTCAGCACTCCTGCCACCGCAATGTACAGCACCGTGCAGACCAACAACGACGCGATGATCCCAATCGGCAAATCCCGCTGCGGATTCTTGGCTTCCTGCGCCGTCGTGGATACCGCATCAAAACCGATATACGCAAAGAATATGTACGCCGCCCCAGCTCCAATCCCGCCAAAACCCATCGGCGCGAAAGAATGCCAGTCCGTGCCCCAGTTCGCGGTGTTGATATAGTGCGCGCCCAGAGCTATTACAAAAAGCACGACCGCCACCTTAATTACCACGATGGTTGCGTTGAACCGCGCGCTCTCTTTAATTCCAATCACCAGAATCGCGGTGATAATCAGTGCCACCAGGAACGCCGGCAGATTGAAGCCGATTTCCACGCCGAACAATCTGGGCGCATGCACCAGGTCGTGCGCTCGCTGCACCAGTTCCGGCGAGTGCGCTTTCATGATCGCGTCCGCCTTGTCCAGAAACTCCTGCGTTCCCACTAGCAGCGATGGGTCCGCCGCCTTCGCCATATCCCGCGCCACCATTTTTTCCGCCGTGGCTAACCCGGTCCAATGGTCGTACGCCAACCACAACGGCATACGCAGATGAAAAATATTCAGTAGTTCAATGAAGTGGTTCGACCAACCCGACGACACTGTGCTGGCGCCCATCGCGTATTCCAGCGTCAGGTCCCAGCCAATGATCCAGGCGAACAACTCGCCCAGCGTGGCGTACGCATAGGTATAAGCGCTGCCCGCCAGCGGAATCATCGCGGCAAATTCCGCGTAGCACAGCGCGGCAAAGGCGCAACCCAAGCCCGAAATCACGAACGACAGCATCAAGCCCGGCCCGGCGTAGTGCGCTCCCAGCCCGGAAAACACAAAAATGCCGGCCCCAATCACTGCGCCAACTCCCAGCGCCGTCAACTGGAAGGCTCCTAGTGTTTTCTTCAGGCTATGCTCGCCGGACTCTTTCGCTTCCGCGACCAACTGGTCCAGCGACTTCGTGGCAAAGAGCGGGTTGCGCATGCAACTCCTCCTCTGAACATCGCTCCATCTACAA